>Ga0222658_1000101_pt1 | contig 52019 bp, 57 predicted proteins | sample AntAcemetagen476_FD_179830 | JGI IMG/M metagenome (GOLD analysis project Ga0222658, IMG submission 179830) | Saline water microbial communities from Ace Lake, Antarctica - #476 | ecosystem: Environmental > Aquatic > Non-marine Saline and Alkaline > Saline | place: Antarctica: Ace Lake... | reverse complement strand
AATTTTAATTTCGCATTGAAGCGTTAAGCGAAGATATCAAAATCATAATTTGAGGTTTACCGACGCTGAGGAGGAGATTGGAAATTGAAATGAACACATATTACATCTACTTTTAATTAGATGTAATCTTAACTCAGAAGTTCTTACACTCATTTAAATAATCTTTATCCTTAAAAGTTCTAAAATGGATTACACTAAAACAAAAGAAGAATATCTACAAAAATTACAAAATAGATGCATTTTACGAGGATATTCCAAACAAACAATCAAATCCTACAAATACAATGTTTCCAAATATCTTTCTTTTTTACAGAAAAGTAGACTTAACCTATCTAATGAAAGTGTTAAAGACTATCTTCTCGCACAAGATTTATCTGTCAACTCAATGAGATTACAACACGCTTCAATTAGTTTCTTTTTCAGAGAAATTTTAAAAAAACCCTTTACAACTAATGAAATTCCAATAAAGAAGAAAGAAAAACCTCTTCCAAAGGTAATCAGTAAAGCAAAAATAAAAGAAATCATTAATCTTTGCGAAAATATCAAACATAAAACAATAATTAAAATTCTTTATTCTTCAGGTTTGCGATTACAAGAATTAATTGATTTGAAAAGAAAAGATATTGATTTTGAAACAAATACAATTCATGTAAAAAAAGGAAAAGGCAACAAAGATAGAATAACATTAATTGCTAAAAATTTAAAAATCGACCTATTAAAATATTATAGTAATTATAATTTTAAGACAGAATATGTTTTTGAAGGACGCAAAGGAAAATACACAAAAAAATCAGTTCAAAAAGTTCTAGATTTATTAGGTAAAAAAGCACATATCAAATTAACCCCTCATATGCTCAGACACTCCTTTGCAACACATTTATTAGAACAAGGCACAGATATCAGACACATTCAAAAACTTCTAGGGCACAATGACATTTCCACAACTCAAATTTATACAAAGGTTTCGACAAAAGATTTATCAAAGATAAACTCTCCATTAGATAATATATAAAATGTCATATGAAATAATAATAGGAAGAAATCAATCAGACAAAAAAATATTTGGTGACAAAGGACTTATCCACATTGGAAAAAGTTATGTAAAAATGGGGCAATACACTTCTTTAAGTAATAAAATTTTAATGGATATTGCACGAAGCCATATTGTCCTTGTCGCAGGAAAAAGAGGTTCAGGAAAATCTTACACCCTCGGCGTCATAGCTGAAGAACTTTCTAATCTTCCAAAAGAAATAAGTCAAAACATTGCTTCTTTAATCTTTGACACAATGGGAATCTACTGGACAATAAAATCACAAAATGAAAAAGATAAAGAACTACTACAAGAATGGAAATTAAAACCAAAAAACCTTCCTGCAAAAATCTTTGTCCCATTTGGGCATTACGATTCTTATTTGAAAAAAGGAATCCCTGCTGATGAAAAATTTGCACTAGACATTACAGAACTAAACACAGAAGATTGGGTAATAACATTTGGACTGGATATGATAAATCCTATCTCAATTTTAATTGAAAGAACATTAAGTAAATTAAAAGCTAAAGGTAAATTCAACATTCAAGATATAATCTCAAATTTAGAACACGACCACAAAACTTCAATAGAAACCAAGAACGCTGCAATAAGTTTATTTGAAGCAGCAGACAATTGGGGAATTTTCGCAAAAGACAAATACTCAACACAAATAAAAGATTTAATTTCTGCTGGTACAACTTCTGTTTTGGATTTAAGTGTTTACAATTCAATTGGAGCATTTAATATAAGAGCATTAGTAATAAGTTTAATCTCAAGAAAAATCTTCAATCAAAGAATGGACGCCAGAAAAAAAGAAGAAGTAGAATCTATTTCTCAAAAACTTTCATTTTCCTCTCAAGAAAAAAAAGAAAACCCTTTAGTTTGGCTTTTCATAGATGAAGCCCATGAATTCCTTCCTCTCGACGGAAAAACTCCTGCAACAGATGCTTTGGTTCAATTATTAAGAGAAGGAAGACAACCCGGAATTTCAGTAGTCTTAGCAACACAACAACCAGGTAAAATCCACAGAGACGTAATGACTCAATCAGACATTGTAATCTCGCACAGAGTAACTTCCCAACAAGATTTAAAAGCACTAAACTCAATCATGCAAAGTTACTTATTAGATAGCATAAGAAAATACATGAACGAACTTCCAACATTAAAAGGTTCTGCAATAATCCTTGACGACAACTCAGAAAGAATTTATCCAATGAGAATCAGACCAAGATTTACATGGCATGGAGGCGAGGCTCCAACTGCAGTAAAGATTAAGAAGAAGTTATAAGAAGATTTAAAAACTATTAAGTAGCAACAATATTATGGACACAATAGAAATACAAGAATTAATTGGAAGAAAAATTATTGAAGATATTGGATTAATCAAATTAGAGGATAATCCGAAGTCTTTAACAGAAAAAGTAAAGGATGTTATTGTGGAAATAAAGAATAGAACAACAGGATACTGGACAAAATATACTGGACATAAAATAAATTATAAAATTTGAAAATCAACCCTCACCCTAATCTTGTAAGGAGCAATCTCTCCTGCTTTTTTAATTTTCAAAATTTTAATTTTCTTCTTAAACTTTTTTGCTTCTGATTTAATTTTCTCAACAATTAAATTTATCTCTTCAATTTTACAAAAATCATAATAATAAATTCTAGTTTTTTTCTTACTCAAACTAAACGCTTGCTCAAGAAAACTATCTTTCAATCTCGGACGAGGCATCACAATAACATCCAGTTTAGGTAACTTATTTGCAACCCGTTTAATATCTCCAGAAACCAATTCAATTTTATCTTTCAAATTATTTTTTTCAATATTCAATTTCGCGTACTTATTTGCTTCCCTATTTATCTCATTAGAATAAACTTTGCTACATTTTGAATTCTTCGCAATAACAATTGAAAAAGGTGCAACACCCGCAAACATAACCAAAACATTCTCTCCTTTCTTTATTTTCTTAGCAATTTCATTTCTCTCATTGCTCAGCCTCGGAGAAAAATAAGTTGTATCAACATTAAAACGAAAAACACATCCATTTTCCTTATACAAAACTTCTTTAGTTTTCTCTCCAACCAAATGCTTTGTTTGCATCTTCCTTAACCTTCCTTTAAACTTTCCAGACTTTTCCAAAACAGTTGTAACTGCCTTGTTCTCCTTTAGAATTTTTTTTGCAAATCGTATCTTATCTAAAAATTTCACATCGTCTGAAAAATTCACAATCGCAATATTTCCCAAAACACTAAATGCACGTTGTTTTGTTCGAAACTGGAATTTCGAACGAGTTAAAATTTTTGAATTTTGTCTTTTCATATTAATTTCCATAAATTTTATCATGATGATCAAAATCATCAAAAATAACTAAATCATTTTCTTTCTCAAATCTAAAAACTAAAATAAAATGCCCTACATGGGTTCTTTTAGAATCCTTCAGATTATACTGCAAATTTTTATAATGTTCTATCTCAAAAGAGTTAACAACTTCTTTCATTTTCTTTAAAACTCTTTCATGCAAAAGAGAATCTTTCTTAGCAAGTTTTTTCAAGATTTTTTGAAGTCTATCTGCCACTTGAAAATTATACATTTTAAGAAACCACTCTTTTAAAATCCTCAAAAGACGTATATGTGTGAAATTTTCCTTTTCTTATTCTTTCAAGTTTTTTTAGATACTCTTCTTTTATTTTAGGTTCTTCTTCTATTTGAGACTCAATAAAGATATTTACCTGTTTACTCATACTCAAACCATGTCCTTTACAAAACTCAGAAAACTTCTTATAAACTTCTTCATCAAGATTAAATGTCTTCAATACCATGTTATTTAATGTTATTTAATGTTATTTAAATGTTTTGGTGAAAGGGGAAATCAAACATGCTATGTTTTTCACACTTCATAATTTAATTGCCGGACGATGTTTAATTTTTTCATAAAATTCAGGATTCCAAATATAAACCACATAACCTTCCCTATCATAAACAATTTTCAAATTTCTCTCAAGATATTCCATTATAACTTGAAAAGTCTGCCACATAACTTTCTTCGGCAAATTCTTAAACAACTCTGTTTTCTTAAACTCCCCGCTGTTCTCGTCAATAAACTTCTCAACCATCAAAACAGTCTGAAGCGTCGGAGACCGCGCCACATTATTTTTCTCAACATAAGAATTTTCGTTCTTCATACTAATCATATCAATTGATATTATCTAAAGTTTTCGGAAAAGAAATTTAAATGTTGCCTAATTCTTTTCAAATTTCTTCTTAAAAAAGAACTCAAGAAAATTTGTTTTCCCTAATTTTACTTCTTTAAATCCAATTAATTTAAATTGCTTTTCAAAAAGTTTTAACAATTCATCTTTTTTCCAAAAAGCAAAAAATCTCTTCATATTTTCTCCATCATCGATATATCTTTCACCTTCTCCTTCCTTGACACAAACATAAAAGATTCCTTTTTCTTTTAATAATCTACTCAAATTATTAAGAACCTTGGGAAGATGTTCTTTTTTAACATGGAGCAAAGAAGTCACTGCCCAAAGCCCATCAAAACTTTCATCTTCAAATTTAGGATTTTCTAAATCCATAACAAAAGCATTCAAACCTTTTTCTTTACACAATTTTATCATCTCATTAGATAAATCAATACATACTACCTCTAAACCCTGTTTAAAAAAATAAACAGCATGGTCTCCAGCCCCACAACCTATATCCAAAATTTTCTTTCCTTTCAACAAATCAAGAAATTTCTTGAACTCACTTCTTCCATACAAATCTTTTAAATTCTTAAACTTCTCAACTAATTCAACAGCATTCTTATCATAAGATTTAATTGTTTCTCTTTTTTCATCTCCCATTTTCAAAACCACCCCTCTAAATTTTTTTGTTTCCCTTTCTCCTCAATCCCTTTCAACCTTTCTAATTGCTTCTCAACTCTCTCCTCAGAAAAGTTATGTCTTTTAACTAAAATCTCTTTAATCTTTTCTTCATCAACTTTTTTAAAATCAAAATCAGCGTCAACAACTTCTGGTTTATGAAACAAAGCAAAAATCTCTTTCCAGTCAAATCTATCTTCTTCACTCATTCCCATCATCTGCTCCTCAACACTCCCAAAAATCAAAACAGGTTGTTTGTATTTCCTAACAATATTTAACGCCCTTTTCTGTCCAATCCCTGGAATCCCCTTCGGATTATAATCTGTTCCAACCAAAATCCCAAGACAAATCAACTGGTCCAAATCAATCTCCAAAGAATTCAAAACATCATCCAATTTAATCAATTCTATTTTAACTTCAACATAACCTGAATAAGTTTTCCTCTTCCTGGACAAAGTCAAATTCCTAATTAATTTAGGTGCTCCAAAAAGCAAACTATCATAATCTTGACTCGCACTCGCATAAACTTTTTCCTTGGCTTTACAAAGATAAGCTGCCTCTGCCTCTCCTTCTCCCAAAGCCTGAACAACAGGAATCCCCATCGCCTCTAAAAGTTCTTTACTCTCTTCAATCATCTCGCTATCAAGACGAATCATCTGCGAACTATATTTTTTCATCCCAGACAAATCCTCTTCCTGCTTTGCCTCTTTATATCTTTCCTTCGCCAAATCTCGAATTCCTTCTCTCTTCTCATGCGTCTTAGACTTCAAATCAGGTGCCTTCCCATCAAAAACATAAACCAATTTCATTCCTTCAGAAAGCAACGCAATATTTCTATAAAAAATTCCAGAAAGGTGGCTCGTCACTTTTTTATTATCATCCATCAACGGAGTCCCATCATATTGTCTAATCGTAGACAAAAACTGATACAACACATTAAATGCATCAACACACAAAGTTTTGTCTTTCAGCCCAACAATTTCAATTTCCTTTCTAGGTATTATGTCCCTAATATTTAATCCCATGATATTTAGAGGTATAAGAAATATAAATATTTATTGCTTTATTCTTTTTTTAATTCTTTTTTAGCAACTCCAAAAATAACATGGCCATAACGCCTAAGTTCTTTATATCCCATTTCATCAATAGATTTTCTAGTGTTTCTAGGAACATACTCTTCAATAAGAGATTTTAAATTTTCTTTCCCAAAACTAAAATTATCATAAACCTCTTTAGCATTTCTTGGAGTTAATCTCACAGATATTCCTGTTTTAGAACCTTTTCTTTTCTTTCTAGGTTTATCCACAACTTTTTCTAAACCTCTTTGAATTGAATTAAACATAATATCTGCCTGACCTAACTCAAAAAGCTCTGGGAATTCAGGTTCAATCCCTGCCTCATTACATGCATTAAAATAACCAACCCCTTCCCAACTACTAACAGAATCATACCGTTTCTTACCTAACTTCTGAAAATATTGTTTAGTTCTTTCCATAAAATAACCCTCTCAAAACACTATAAAAACCTTTTCCCAATCTTTAAATAATTCAATTTTCTCTTATATTTATGAAAACTGACTTCATCCCAATTGACTATGATTTTTTTGATTTTCAAGGAAAAAACTATGCAAAAATCATCGGAAGAAACAGCCAAGGCCAGAGAGTTTGCATAATAGACTCTTGCCCGATTTATCTCTGGGCTATTTTAAAAGATAATTTAAAACAAGAAAAAATAAACAAATTAATAGAAAAGTTAAAAAAAATAAAATTGGTTTCAAAAGGAAGAAACACAAAAGTTGAATCAGTAGAACTACATGAAAAAAACTTCCTAGGAAAAAAAATCAAAGCACTAAAAATTTTCGCAACAAACTATAAAGATCTCCATGAAATTGCAGAAAAATTGGGAACTCCCGAAATAAAAAAAAGAAGGGGATATGATTTAGGACTTACAACACATTATATAATAGAAAAAAATATTTTACCTTTAAACTGGTATGAAATTTCTGGAGAAGTTTTAAACAATTCTCTAGAATTCGGGGGAATAGATTCTATTTTAGAAGTAGATTTGTGTTTAAAATTAGAAAAATTAAAAAAAATTCCCGACAAAAAATTCAAACCAAAAATACTTTCTTACGACATTGAAACAGATTCGTTAAAAATTGGGGAAGGAGAAATATTAATGATTTCATTAGTATCAGATAATTTCAAAAAAGTCTTAACTTGGAAAAAAACTTCTGAAAAAAAACAAAGTTATGTTGAATATGTAAAAGACGAAACAGAACTCCTGGAAAAGTTTGTAGAATATGTGAAAAAAATTTCTCCAGATTTTCTCACAGGATATTTCTCAGATGGTTTTGATTTGCCATACATAAAAGCTAGAGCAGAAAAAAACAAAATAAAACTCCAATTAGGTTTGGACGGAACTCAACCAAAATTTTCAAGAGGAATAAATTTAACAGGAAAAATAAACGGGATTGTCCACGTCGACCTTTTAAAATTTTTAAGAACTGCTTACTCCCAATATATGCAATCAGAAACCCTCTCATTAAACGAAGTTTCAAAAGAATTTCTCGGCGACACGAAAAAAGATTTCAAAATGAGGCATTCATCAAATCTAAAAGAAATGGATTGGAAAAAGTATTACGAATATAACTTACATGATTCAGTCCTAGTCTTCAAATTATTTGGGAAATTCTGGCCAGACTTACTAGAATTTTCAAAAGTTATACAAGAACCAATTTTTGAAGTATCAAGAAACGGTTTATCAAAACAAGTTGAATCCTATATTTTGCACAATCTAAAAGACTTTAATGAAATTCCAGAAAAACGCCCAACCTATGATGAGATTCGTGAAAGGCGAGAAAGACCACATTCAGAAGGAGCATTTGTCTTCGAGCCAAAGCCAGGACTTTACAAGAAAATAGCAATGTTTGATTTTACATCAATGCACACAAGTATAATCGTTTCATTTAATTTATCAAAAGCAACACTTTTAGAAAAAAAGCAAAAAGATGCTTATGAATCTCCAGAAATAAATTACAAGGGAAAACTAACAAAATTCTATTTTGAAAAAAAACCAGGATTTTTTCCAACACTTGTAAAAGAAATTTTTGAAAAAAGAAAACAATTCAAAACAGAATACAAAAAAAATCCAAACATTATCACTCAGGCACGAAGCAATGCATTTAAATTATTATCTGCATCTGTGCACGGCTATGTCGCTTTTTTCGGTGCAAGATATTTTTCAGCAGAAGCATCAAATTCAATCCTCGCTTTTGTAAGAAAACTAAACAAAGAAGCAATTGAAAAAACAAAAGAAGCAGGTTATAATGTCATCTATGCAGATACAGATAGCGTCGCTTTTTCTCTTGAAAACAAAACTCAAAAACAAGCACTTGAATTTTTAAAAAAATTAAACTTAGAACTTCCAGGAATTATGGAGCTTGAATTAGAAGGTTTTTTTGAAAAAGGGCTATGGGTTACAACAAGAGCAGGAACAACAGGTGCAAAGAAAAAATACGCTTTAATAAACAAACAAGGAAAAATAAAAATAAGAGGTTTTGAAACAGTCAGACGAGATTGGTGCAAAATAGCAAGAGAAGTTCAAAATAAAGTTATTAGACAAATTCTAAAGGAAGGTAATGAAAAGAAATCACTTGAATATGTAAAAGAAATAATTAAAAAAATAAAACAAAGAAAAATTAACAGAGAAGATTTAATTATAAGAACTCAGTTGAAAAAACCAATTTCAGAATATCGTGCAATTACTCCTCATGTTGTTGCTGCAAAAAAAATGCAAGAACAAGAAATTCCGATTTCACAAGGAGAATTAATTGAATATTATATTGCAGAAACAGTTAAAAAAAGCAAACTTGTCAGAGACAAAGTAAAACTTCCAAATGAAAAAGGTGAATACAATATTCAGTATTATTTAGAAAATCAAGTTCTTCCAGCAGTTGAAAATATTTTTCAAGTTTTTGATATAAATATTAGAGAAGTTATTGGAGGGAAGAAACAAACAACTTTAGGAGATTTCTAATCTCTAAAAAGAATAGCATATTTTGTTATATTATCTGCTGTCAAAAGAATTTCACGTAATAATTTTCCATCAAAATCTGTTGCACCATCATAACCATGGAATTTATTATTTGGATGAGTAGCGGAAAATTTTAACACTCTAGTATTTATTCCTGTAACCCATCCACCATATTTTTCAGGTTTATCAGTTTCAAAGAATCTTTTATCAGCTTCGCAAATAAAATAATCACCTATTCTTAAATCTTTAACAATCGGGCACTCTCCATCATTATTCCGTTCATTTTCTCTCCAATAGAGGCCTTTAATATCTATTAAGCTATCAAACATTCTTATTTTCATAAAGAAATCTATTTAAGCATTATTGTAATTAAACATATATGATAAGAAAACCCCCTGAACCAAAACCACTTTTCCTTGAAAGAATGCAAAAACTTCTTCCAGATAAAAAAGATTTTCAATCATACCTTGACATCCTGAAAATTCCTCCTGTTCGTTCTATTCGTTGCAACAAATTAAAAATTTCTCCAGCAGAATTAAAAAATAGATTAAAAGAAAAAGGTTGGAAAATAAAACAGCCATGGAAAAATTACCCGGAAATAATAATTGTTGAAAACCAACTTCTTCCAGGAGAATTAGGAAGAGCACTTGAACATCTTCTTGGATATTATTACATACAAGAACTTGCAAGCATGTTACCTGTCATTTCTCTTCAATCAAAACAAGAAGAAACAATTTTAGATTTATGCTCTGCACCTGGAAGCAAAACAACTCAATTAGCATCTGAAATGAAAAATACAGGAACAATAATTGCAAATGAAATTAGTTTGGGGAGAATAAAAATTCTTGCATCAAATTTGGAAAGGTGCGGTGTAACAAACACAATTATAACCAGAAAAGACGGCGTAGCATTTTGCAACAGAATAAAAAAATACAACCAAGAATTTAAATTTTCAAAAATCTTAGTAGACGCGCCTTGCTCTGGAGAAGGAACATTAAGAAGTTCTCTAAAAACTTATGTCATGTGGAATATCAAAACAATTCAAAATCTTCCACGAATCCAGAAACAACTTGTCCTCTCAGCTTTTGAAATTTTAGAATCAGGAGGAAAATTAATCTACTCGACTTGCACTCACGCACCAGAAGAAAATGAAGGGGTTGTTGATTTTATTTTAAAAGAATTAGGAGATAAAATAAAACTTGAAAAAATTTCTTTACCAATAAAAACAAGAGAAGGACTAACTAACTGGAACAATGAAAAATTCTCATCAGAAGTAAAAAAATGCGCAAGAATTTATCCACAGGACAATAACACCGAGGGTTTTTTCATTGCAAAGTTTAGGAAAATGGAATGAACTATCTAAAAATATTTTTTAAAAAAATTGATTTTGTAACTATTATAATCAAGTACTAACAATTTATATACCAAATAACATTAACAAAACATGAACCTAATAGATATTTGTAAACAAACAGGTTCAAAATTTCTAAAAATTTCTAAAAATAAAATCATACCTTATGTTGTTGCACCAATAATAGCTTTTACACCTTTTATCAATGGATGTGGCGGAGGTAGTGGCGATGAAGGAGGAAACGGAAATGGAACTAAACAAGAAGAAATAATAAAAACTGGAACAACTAATTCTAATGGCCAAGCTTATTTTACTGATAATCAAACATTAGAAAAAGTAATTTTAGAAGTTGTTGATAAAGATGATAAATCTCAAATTCCAAACATGAACATTACATACTGGGACGGAGATGGATATGAAATTTTCTTAGTTGATGATCCTTCTAATAAGTACATGCCTTCAATAGGATTATATCCTCATAACTCAAATCACCTTATTGAAACAGGAAAAATTTCTGGAGGAATTTATGAAATTTATACTATAGATGAAGGAGATTCAATTAATCAAGTTATATACAAGTGGAAACAGGAAAATGGTTTAGAAAGTAATCTATATAATTATAGTAAGACTATTAATTATGATGAGTACATTGAAATACAAAAGAAAGATTCAGCTATAGCGGAATTTATTTTAAAAGGAATTAACCTCTTTCTTCAAATACCCCTACCCACAGATGTAAAATCTATATCCGACTTTGTAGACGAACACATCTGGCCAATAGAAAATCCTCCACAACGATATGACATTTATACAGATGGGAGCGGTTTGATAAGCAAAAAATTTATTACAATAATTCCAAGCAATATTCCAACAGTAAATATTGATACTCCTAACATATATAATACTGAAGTAGATATCTTTTGGGAAGGGGCTGATAAAGATACTTATGAAGGAATACTAGGTTCATCAACCCCAGATCTCACAAAATATCTTGATGGAAATAATACATCAGACTTAACATATAGTTGGAAAATTACTAAAAACAAATCTGTTTATAATAACTTTAATTGGACAGCATATAATATCAATACATCTACAACAATTAATCTTCCAGATTGTGGAACCTATTCACTTGAATTAAGAGTTAAAGACGAAGTTAATAATATTGGGCACACAGCTATTGATTTTGAAATTAGTGATGCTTGTTATAATTCAAATTGTACAGATAATGACTCTGATGGCTACTATGCTGAAAGTGAATGTGGAACAAAAATAGATTGTAATGACAATAATTATTATGTGAATCCTGGTAGAGAAGAAATATGTGAAGATAGAATAGATAATAATTGTAATGGAATAATAGATGAAGGATGCCAAACTTGTACAGATAATGACTCTGATGGCTACTATGCTGAAAGTGAATGTGGAACAAAAATAGATTGTAATGACAATAATTATTATGTGAATCCTGGTAGAGAAGAAATATGTGAAGATAGAATAGATAATAATTGTAATGGAATAATAAATGAAGGATGTAATCCTTCCCAATATACAAATTCTCTTGGAATGACCTTCAATTTAATTCCTGCAGGAACTTTCACAATGGGAAGCCCAAAAAGTGAAATTGGAAGATATGATCAAGAAACACAACATCAAGTTACTCTCACACAACAATTTTATATACAAACAACAGAAGTAACTCAAAGACAATGGAAAACAGTAAAAAATAACAATCCTTCTTATTTTCAAAATTGTGGGGATAATTGTCCAGTCGAAAATGTCTCTTGGTATGATGTGCAAGATTTTATTACTGACTTAAACAATATGGGTCAAGGCACATATCGCCTTCCCACTGAAGCAGAGTGGGAATATTCAGCACGAGCTGGAACCACAACTGCATTACCAAATGGAAACATTACTATGGTTGATAAATGGTATTGTTTAAATGATCCAATTATAGATTTAATTGGATGGTATTGTGGAAATTCAGATTACAAAACCCATCCTGTTGCACAAAAAACATCAAACAACTGGGGTCTTTATGATATGCATGGAAACGTATCTGAAGAGTGTCAGGATTGGTTTGATGGTTATGATTATCAACCATACCCAGTTACTAACCCAATAGGACCTTCTGATAATTGGCTCAAAGTAAATCGAGGAGGGAATTATAGTGATGCGCCAAGGTTTACTCGCAGTGCAAATAGAGAAGCCGACGGAATAACAATACATCATAGTGGATTAGGCTTCCGCCTCGTGAAAACAGCTAAATAATAAATCAGAATCTTCTCAAAAATTTATAAACATACATATCTTTTAGATATAAAATCAAAATGAACTATCTAAAAATCTTCTCACAAAAAGAAAAACAAAGCATAGTTGAAAAACTAAAAAAACAATTTGGAATAGAAAAAGTAAATGGGATTTTTGTTCAAAGAGGAACAGAACGATTATTTTTATTTCAAGGAGAGCTTACACAAAGACAAATTCAAACTTTAGAACGAACCATTCCAATTGAACGAGTAGGCATTTATTTTGGAAAAATAATACATGATGAAATACGATTAAGTATAGAAGGAGTTCATCTTCTAAAAAACCAAATAACAAAAAACATTTTTGAACTCGACGAAAAACAAGCAGAACTTTGGATGAAAGGAAATGAACTTGAAATACAAACAGGGAAAAAAGGATTTATAATTATGAAGTTCAAAGATAATTTTCTTGGATGTGGAAAAGCCTCTAAATTAAAAATAGGGAATTTTATCCCTAAATCGAGAAGACTTAAAAAATAAAGAATTCTACTAAAAACATGAACACCAAAAAAATCCTTGAAGCAGGGAAAATAGCAAAACAAGTTAGAGAATATGCTAAAACAATTATCAAAAAAGACACTCCTCTTTTAGAAATTGCAGAAAAAATAGAAGCCAAGATAATTGAACTTGGAGGAAAACCTGCCTTCCCCACAAATCTCTCAATCAATGAAATCTCTGCTCATTATACTCCTTCACACGACGACCAAACCTTAGCACACGGATTATTAAAAATTGATTATGGAGCTCATGTTAATGGTTGGATTTCAGATACTGCTTTTTCAGTTGATTTAGAAAATTCAGAAGAAAATAAAATATTAATTAAAGCTTCTGAAAAAGCTTTAGAAAATGCAATTGAAATTATCAATGAAAACATTTCAACAGACGAAATAGGAAAAACAATTCAAGAAACAATTGAATCTTTTGATGCTTCTCCAATTGTAAATTTATCTGGACATTCAATGGAAAAATACGAACTCCACGCAGGAATCACAATTCCAAATGTTCAGGATAAAACAAATGTTTTATTAGAAAAAGGACTTTACGCAATAGAACCTTTTGCAACTTTTGGAAACGGAAAAGTTCGAGATGGAAAACCTTCTGGAATTTATATGCTTACAGATAACAAAAATGTAAGAAGCCCAATAGCAAGAGAAGTTTTAGAATTCATTGAAGAAGAATACAAAACACTTCCTTTTTGCTCAAGATGGGTTGTAAAAAAATTTGGAACAAAAGCCTTATTTGGTTTAAAACAATTAGAAGACAATGGAAACCTTCATCACTTTCCTCAATTAATAGAAGTCTCTGGAAAACCAGTCAGTCAATCAGAACATACTATTTTAATTGATGATGAAAAGATTGTAACTACAAAATGAGATATAAAAATTTAATTAAAGGAGAAATAGGAATTATTGAAAAAAAAACATTTAAATTAGATTTGCAAACTTGTGTTGGAACAATCCTTTATGGAAATGCCTTAGTTGAAGCCGCACATGGATTAATTCCAGAAGGGATTGGAAGTGGTTATCAAAATCCTCTTTTAGTGGTTCCAAAGGGAATAGAAGAACTTATGCATTTAATAAAATCCAAAAGTGATAAAAATTTAAGAGCCCTTTTATTTGGGGGAAAAATAGAACCAAGTAAAATCGGGATTAGAAATTCTGAACAAGCCAGAAAAATTTTAGAAAAATTAAAAATACCTATAAAAATGGATTTAACAAAAGGAATTTATCATGATACAAGTGTAATGGTTCATCCAGATAGATTTGAAGTTAAATCTCCGGGTTTTAAATCAATCTTGTCAAGAAAATTCAGCGAATTAAAATAAATTAATCAGAACAAACTCTATTTCTACCACTATCTTTAACTTGATACAATCTACTATCAGCCCTTTCAAGAAGTCCTTCAGCAGATTCTCCACCAATATATTGTGTAACTCCAAAGCTAGCAGAAACAGAAACTCTTTTCCCTAAAGGAGAAAATACTTCTTTCTCAATCCCTCTTCTAATTCTTTCAGCAATAAGGATTACATTGTCTTTGATAGTTTCTGGGAGAATAATTGCAAACTCTTCTCCCCCATATCTACAAGGAGAATCTATCTCCCTTACCTGCAACTTAATTTCTGAACCAACTTTTCTTAAAACATTATCTCCTTCTGGATGACCATAAGAATCATTATATCCCTTAAAATTATCTATATCTAACATAATCAAAGAAGGAATTTTATTATGACGAACCGAACGTGCAATCTCTTTTGCTAAAGTCTCATCAAAATACTTTCTATTATAAAGTCCGGTAAGACCATCTCTAATAACCAATTCCTCATAAGCGCCAATTCCTGCTTTAATAATTTCTTTCACACCCTCCGGCAAATCCGTACGCTTACTTGCCAATGATAAAGCCTCTATTGGTGAAATTATTCCTTTTCCCATAATAAATCTAAAAATATTTAATTTAAAAACCTTTCTACTTGTCACCACTCGATAGTTATCCCAAATAACTATTCGCCATAGGCACAGCAGATTTTGCAGATTTCAAAAAATTCTCCTCAACTTTTTTATAAACATCCAATGTTGATTTAGTAACACTCGGCTTAATCTTCTTCAATGCCTCGTCAAAATGTTTCTTCTTTACTTCTTTAGAACTCATATTCTCTCTTAAAGCCAACATCGCCGCCTCACGAACCAATCCTTCCAAGTCAGCACCTGTAAAACCAATTGTCTTCTTTGCAACATCCTTAAGATTAACATTCTTAGCTAAAGGCATTTTTTTAGTATGAATATCTAAAATCATTTTCCTACCTTCTTCTTCAGGTGCATTCACTAACAAAATCCTGTCAAACCTACCCGGCCTCAGCAACGCAGGGTCAAGCATATCAGGACGATTAGTCGCTCCAATAATTAAAATATCATTCATATCCTCTAAACCATCCATTTCTGCAAGCAACTGATTCAAAACTCTTTCTGTAACTTTTGTACCAGTTTCATTACCTCTCTTACCAGCTAGAGAATCAATCTCATCAAAAAACACAATACATGGTGAAACTTGTCTTGCTCTCTCAAAAATCTTTCTCATACCTTCTTCAGATTTACCAACCCACATACTCAATAAAGAAGGCCCTTTAATTTGAATAAAATTCGCCTCTGATTCTTTTGCGACTGCCTTAGCCAAAAGCGTCTTTCCTGTTCCAGGCGGCCCATACAATAAAATTCCTCTTGATGGGCGAATACCCATTCTTTCAAAACTTTCAGGATATTTCATTGGCCATTCAACTGCTTCTTTTAATTCTCCCTTCACACTATCCAAACCTCCAACAGAATCCCAATCAACATTAGGTGTCTCAACCAAAACTTCTCTCATTGCCGATGGTCTAACAACTTTAAGAGCATCCATAAAATCATCTTTCTTAACAATTAACTTTGCCAACACCTCTGGAGAAATTTGCTCATCACTCTCCATTTTAATATCAGGCAAAACTTTCCTCAAAACACTCATTGCTGCTTCTTTTGTTAATGCTTCTAAATCAGCCCCGACAAAACCATGTGTAACAGAAGCTATCTCATCCAACTTAACTTCTTTAGTCAATGGCATTCCTCTAGAGTGGATTTTCAAAACAGCTAATCTTCCTGCTTTGTCTGGAACATTAATTATAATTTCTCTATCAAACCTGCCTGGTCGTCTCAACGCAGGGTCAAGAGCATTAACTCTATTTGTTGCTCCAATAACTACAACATTGCCTCTTGATTTCAAACCATCCATCATTGTTAAAATTTGAGATACCACTCTTCTTTCAACTTCTCCTCCAACATCTTCTCTCTTAGGAGCAATGGAATCAAGCTCATCAATAAAGATAATTGAAGGAGCATTTTTTTCTGCCTCTTCAAAGATATCTCTAATTTTCTTTTCAGATTCTCCATAAAACTTTGACATAATCTCTGGCCCATTTAATAAAATAAAATGTGCTTCTGATTCATTTGCAACTGCCTTTGCTAAAAGAGTCTTTCCTGTTCCAGGCGGTCCGTGTAATAAAACACCTTTTGGTGGTTCAATTCCTAACTTCTGAAAAATTTCAGGATGCTTTATTGGAATCTCTACCATCTCACGAATTTTTTTAATTTCTTCTTGTAACCCTCCAATATCTTCATAATTAATTTCAGACACTCTATCTTCGCTAATTTCAACTGCTTTTGGATTTAAAACAACTTCTGTATTCTCAGTAATTATAACCGGCTGGTTAGGATTAATTGATACAACCAAAAACTTAATTTGTGCAACTCCTCCGCCCAAATTCCCAAAACCTAAATTACCTAACATTCCTCCAAGCATGTCATTAATATCTCCTCCAAATTCATCAGACAATAAATCCTGCCTTCTCTGAACTCCTCCTAAAACAACAACATCCCCTTTCAAAGTCGCCCTCCCCAAAAGCCCTCTCCTCAAACTCTCTGGGTCTCCCTGAACCATAATTCCTTTTTGCGCGGGTGCAATCATAACTTTCTTAGCCTCTTTAACTTCAACCTTGGAAACCTCAACAACATCCCCCAAGCCCGTCTTTGCATTTCTTCTAAGAATACCATCAATCCGAATAATCCCCTCGCCAACATCAGCCGGATACGCCCTATCGGCAATCGCAACAGTCTCACGATTACCTTTAATCAAAATCACATCCCCTCTCCGAACCTCCAACTCTTTCATTAATTCATGGTCCAACCGAGCAATGCCTTTATACACATCGTCCTGCTGTGCTTCCACAACTTTTAATTGAATTTTATTTTTTGTCATCGTCTATTAAAATTTAAACTTAACCTCCCCATATCTTCAAAACATAACTTAACCATATCGTCCATTACCTTTTCTTGTTCGCTCATGAAAGATACAATTTCTTTTGGAATTGAAACAGCGTAGCTGTTTCCGACTAACCGCATCTTGACTCTAAATTCTTTATTCTTTAAATTTATAAATCTGTTGTATTCTTGTTCATCAACAGGATGGATTATTCTCTCGTCACATTTCGGACAAACAACCGCCCTAAATAAAAACCCTCTCTTTGCTATTTGTGCCTTTTTCATTTTTGTATCGCACTTCTTACAAAGAATTGTATTATCAAATATATCTACCATATAGTATACACAATAAGTATACACTATTTAAAAGTTTTGTTCCTGGAACTTCAGGAACAAATGAAAATTTCTAATTTACTTTTCTACAATAAAACATTTTAAAAACTACAATTTTCTAATTTATCCAATGAAAGGTGATTTAAAAAAATTTCTAAATAAATTTTGGTTCATAGTTTGGAAAGATGATAGTCTAAAAGGTTGGCTCATCTCAGTAATCTTTATTTTTGTAATAATAAAATTTATATTTTTTCCAACTCTAAGTTTGACAACAGGAACTACCCTCCCTCTCGCAATCGTCGAATCATGTAGTATGTATCACCAAGGAAACCTCTTGTCCAACTTTGACAACTGGTGGGAAAACCATGAATCAAAATACTCTCCACATATAATAAACCAATTAGACTTTCAAGATTTCATTTTCAGAAATGGTTTTAACAAAGGAGATATATTATTTATAGTAAAAGCAAAACCAGAAAAATTAGAAGTTGGTGATGTAATAATTTTTAACGGAGGAACAGGAACTCCAATAATCCATAGAATAATTGAAATTAAAAAAGAAAACGATGGATATCTTTTTTCAACAATTGGAGACAACAATAACGGACAATTAAGCTTTGAGAAAAACATTCAGAAAGAACAACTCGTAGGAAAAGCTGTTTTCAAAATTGCTCCTTATATTGGGTGGGGCAAATTAATATTTTACGAATATACGAAACCTAAATCAGGAAAAGGTTTATGTCAAGAAAATTAGGAAAGTTTTTAAAGAAGTTTAATTAAAAGTTAAAATGCAATTTTGTCCAAAGTGCGGTACAATCCTTATGCAAAAAAGGAAGAATTTCGGATGCCCTAGATGTAATTATTCCACAAAAGAAAAAATAAAAATAATTTCTTCTGAAAAAATAGATGCAAGAAAAGAAGTTGCAGTAATTAGAGAAAAGGATATTGATACTAGGCCAATCACATCAGAAAAATGCATAAAATGCCCAAACGAAAAAGCATACTTCTGGACAGTTCAGGCACGAGCAGCAGATGAAGCAGAAACAAAATTCTTCCAGTGTACAAAATGCGGGCACACAACTAAAGATAATAGTTAATTAAACTAAAAAATTTAAATAGTACTTATTTCTTCCAATTATTAAATGGCTCTGTAGCTCAACTCGGCCATTAAAAAGTCGTTATTGATTCTTTAAATGTCGCTGTCCAATACCCTCGGCCTGGTCTGACCAATCTTCGAAAAATATAAATAGTGTTTCATTATACTCAACACTATATGGCTCTGTAGCTCAGCTTGGTTAGAGCACTAGACTCTTAATCTAGGTGTCGGGGGTTCAAATCCCTCCAGGGCCATGCCAATATATCGCATAGCGATATATTCATTTTCTAGATTTCAAGTCACGGAATTTTTATGATTATCTTCTTTGGGGGTCGAGCGATTTCACGAGGAGAGAAAAATAATTTAGTATTAACGACGAGTGGGGTCGGGAGATAAAAAAATCCCTCCAGGGCCATTTCACATACTACCTACTTCTATCTTTAGAATTCTCAAATTTTCAGGGGCGGTAATTGAGTTACTTAATCAATGTCTGTATATTCTCAATTGCTTCTGCAACTTCTCTTCCTTTCTTTGTCAGTTGTATCACTTTTATTCGCCCCTTTTTTTCAAACCCAACCAACTTCAATAACTCAAGAGTCTGCAGAATCTTCACTGCATGGCTATAAGTACAATCCACTTCTTTAGCCAACACACTACCATACCTCATCCTTGTATTCTTCGTCAAAGAAACCAACATCATCGCCGGTTTTCTCCTAAAAAAGATGTCTAAATTGTCTTTCATTTTAGGTATTCCAATGTATATATCCAGATATGGTTGTTCTTTTAAATGTTTTGGAATATATATTTTACAGTAGTATAATTATAAATTTTTAAAAAGTTTTATTAATCAAAAAGGTATTCAATATATATGAAAAAGAAAAGTAAATTAAAGATTCCCATTTGCACTTTTTAAAAATGGCTACCAAAAAGCACAAAACTAAAATTCTCGCAGTAGGAGATATCCATGGAGATACAGGATTAGTAAAAAAACTGGCTCAACAAGCAAAAAAAGAAAACATTGATTTAGTGATACTTGCAGGAGACCTGACTTTTATGGAATCTTCCATAGACAATCTAATTGGTCCTTTTGTAAAAGCAAAAAAACAAGTTTTATTAATCCCGGGTAACCACGAATCTTTTGCAACTACAGATTTCTTAACACAGATGTACCCTGGAACAAAAAATATCCACGGCTATTCTTTTCAAAAAGACAATCTTGGAATTTTCGGTGCTGGAGGGGGAAACGTAATAAATGTCACACCAGATAAGGAAATATTTGATGCACTTCAAAAAGGACATAAAAGTATCAAGAATATGGAAAAGAAAATCATGGTCACACATATGCATCACAAAGGAAGCCAAGCTGAATTCTCAGGTTTTCCAGGTTCAAAAGCAGTAAAAAAAGCAATTAAAGAATTTCATCCAGACATTTTAATCAGCGCACACATTCACGAAGCCGGCGGACTACGAGAAAAAATAGGAAAAACAGACATTATCAATGTTTCAAGAAATCCTGTAATTTTTGAGATATAAAAACTTATATACCGCAAAATAATAAAACAGCTAATTCTAATAAGAACTATGAAAAAACTCACCGAAAAAACAAAAGAAGAAAAAACCGCTGAAAATTATTTTCCAATTGATAAAGAAGATCTTGAATATGCAACTGAAAAACAAGTCAAAGAACCTGTGTCTAAATTTAAAAAAACAGTTGAAAAAAAATACAAAAAACCAGAAAGAACTTCCTTGGAAACAATGCACCGCCAGGTGTACCCCGCTATACCGCATTCTGGGGCAAAAAAACTAAAAGTTCCTGTAAGAAAAAAAAACAATGCTTCACTAAAAAGAACAAAAAAAACAATTATAAAGAAATTCATTCCTCAAAAAATTATTCTTAAAAAAACAGGTTATGAATTAATTATCACGGAAAAACCCCAAGCCGCCTCAAAAATTGCCCAGGCACTTGGAAAATCAATTCAAAAGACAAATAATAAAATTTCTTATTATGAAGTAAATAGAGAAGGAAAACAAATAATTGTCGCGTGTGCTGTTGGACATTTATTAACTTTAAAACAAAATGTCCCTGGCTCATCTATCCCAATTTTTGACATTTCCTGGACCCCAAATCATTTGGCAAATTCAAAGGCAAATTTCACAAAAAAATATTACGACACTTTATTGAAATTAGCAAAAAACGCAGGAAGCCTAACAGTTGCAACAGATTATGATATTGAAGGAGAAGTAATTGGTATGAATATTGTTAAATTTATTTGCAATCAAAAAGACGCGAACCGAATGAAATTCTCTACTTTGACAGACCAAGAATTAAATGAAGCTTATGAAAACAAATCAAAACACATTGATTGGGGGCAAGCGATTGCAGGAGAAACAAGACATCATTTAGATTGGTATTATGGAATAAATTTATCACGGGCTTTAATGAACGCGATAAAAACCACAGGCAAATTTCGGATAATGTCTATTGGAAGAGTCCAAGGTCCTGCTCTAAATTTAATTGTTCAAAGAGAAAAGAAAATCCAGTCTTTCAAACCAGAACCTTATTGGCAGATTTTTATTACAGTTAAGAATTCCCACAAGCTTGAACTTAAACATAATAAAGATATCTTTGATAAAAATGATTTGTCGAAATTTGAAGGATTAATCGGAAAAACAGTCAAAGCAAAAACAATTAAAACAAAACAGGTTGTTCCACCAAACCCTCCATTTAATCTAACAACTCTTCAAACAGAAGTTTACAAATTTTATGGTCTAACGCCATCTAAAACACTTCAAATTGCCCAATCACTTTATTTAGCAGGATTAATTTCTTACCCAAGAACATCTTCTCAAAAACTTCCTGCTTCAATTGGTTATAAAGAAATTTTAAAAAAACTTGCAAAAGAATACAAAGTTGAAAAACTAATTACAAAAGACAAACCAATTGAAGGGAAAAAATCAGACCCTGCTCATCCTTCAATCTACCCAACAGGAAACAAACAAATTTTATCTGGGGATGAAGAAAAAATATACAATTTAATTGTTAAAAGGTTTCTATCTCTATTCTGCGATGACGCCATTATTGACAACAAAAAAGTTTCTGTAATAATTAATAATCTATTGTTTAGTGCTCGAGGTTCTTCAATTAGAAAAAAAGCCTGGCTTAAAATTTACCCTTCTAAATCTAAACATATTGAAATTCCTGATTTAGAAGGTGAAGTAAAAATTATAGATATGAAAACAAAAGAAAAAGAAACCCAGCCTCCAAAAAGATATTCTCCTGCTTCAATCTTATCTGAACTTGAAAAAAGAAACCTTGGAACAAAAGCCACTCGTTCTGCAATTCTTGAAACACTTTATGACCGAAGCTATGTAAAAGAAAAATCAATTGAGGCAACCCCTCTTGGGATGTCTTTAATCTCAACTCTTGAAAAATATTCTCCAATCATAATTGATGAAAAATTAACCAGAAGTTTTGAAGAACAAATGCAATCAATTGTGGAAGCTAAAAAAGATTTAATAGTAAAAGAAGAAAAAATTTTGGAAAAAGCAAAAAAAACTTTGATTGATATTTCAAAAGATTTTAACAAGAATGAAAAAGAAATTGGAAAAGAACTTTTAGTTGCAAATCTTAAATTAAGAGAACAACAAAAAATCGAAAACACCTTAACCCAATGCCCTGTCTGCAAAAAAGGTGACCTTGCAATAACCTATTCGAGAAAAAACAAAAAACATTTTGTTGCCTGCGATGCTTACCCAAATTGCAAAACAACTTTTAGTCTTCCTCCAGGAACAATTAAAAAAACAGAAAAAACCTGTGAAAAATGTGGCTTTCCCTTAATGATGAGTTTGAAAAGAGGGAAACGTCCTTGGATTTTTTGTTTCAATACTAACTGTGAAAGTAACAGAGAACGAATAGAGGAATATAGAAAAAAACAAGAAACAAAAGATTAAATTTTTATATCCTATTTTCTTATTCCAACAATGAACGAAAAGAAAAAAAGATGGTTGATTATTTCAATTGCAATTGGAGTTTTATTAATCTTGTACTTTCTTAAAAATTCTTCGATGTTTGTGCGGGTTGCAGGTTTTGTAATAGGTTTTCTAATTTTTTATTTTCTGGATACTTTTTTCAAAATAAACTTTCAACCTAAACATTATCTCTACATCTTAATTATCCTAACGTCGGGAATTCTCCTTGCACCACTTTACTTTCTTTCTGAAAACTACGACAAAATCCTACACTTAGTCTCGCCAATCTTAGGAAGCACACTAATTTTTTATATGATCAATAATCAACGTCTGAACTTTCAATGGAAACTATTAATTACATTCATGTTTATTCTTTCTTTTCTTACACTTCACGAAATTGGAGAATACCTTATTGATTTGCTCTGGGATTTCAAATTACAAGGAGTTTATATTCGAGACTTTTCTGGAATTGAAAAATTAAATTTAACCATGTCCAAAATCGATGACACAATGATAGATTTAATTATGGGAACTCTTGGAGGAATTGTATTTGTAATCGGAAAGACAATTCCTTATTTATGGAAAAAGAAAAAAAGAAGTGAGAAAAAAAAATAAATAAAATTATTTCTTCTTTTTCTTATCAGCTACGTCACAACAACTTACTAGCATCAAGAATAACACAACTGCTTTAATTATTAATATTGTTCCAATAACAACCCAAATATCTCAGGCAGTATAAAGTCTAACTAAAACAAGAACCAAACCAACTATCAAAAGTTTTAATGCAATACCTTTCGGAGTACAACATTCCATTTTTACACCTCCGATATTTTTGTGAAAGAAAGGAATATTATAAATGTTTTGTTTAAAAAAACTCCCCCAAAATTTTCTGCGTTCTCCTCTCTCTCAAAAGTTTACTTTGTTCTAAAATCCCAATATTATCAAACTTATATTTCACCAGTGAAATTTTCCGTGCACCCACAATTAACTCTTCGTGTGAATCAAATTTCATTCTCCCGCGATTCAACGCTTTCCGAATACTTTCTCTAACAACCCAAACTCCCAGTCCAGCCCAATACGTCGGAGTCTCAAGTCGAATTACCAAAACACTTGCTTGTCTTTTTATTGAATTCAAATATTCCAAAATCACCAACCGACTTGCATAATATCCTCCTGCTGTAGAAAAAGCATAACTCTTTCTTCCAGAATAGTTTTCATAATCTGTTGAAGCCTTTATTTCATCAGAAGGATTCCACGAACTCCCGGGAAAATAAAGTTCAAACAATTCAAAACTCCAAACATTAGGAAACAGCATTATCAAAAACTGATTCCCAAGAAATTCTCCTAAAAACATTTCATAATCCTCCAACCATTTATAATCCCGAACTTTCTTCAACAAATTTTTCCCAATAATATCATCTGTCGCAGTAATACTCCAACGCGTCGGCACCAACCTCTTATCTTTCTTCAAACCCAAAACTCCCACACTCAAAATCTTCGCCAAACTATATTCATCAAAATTATTCTTATACAACATCTCAATTCCTTCAACAGATTTAACTTCATCGTTCATCACTTTATCCACTTTCTGATGCACCTTTACATTCGATACAATCTTCGCTTTCTTCAATGGTGCATTCATCCCTTGATGCATCAAAACTTTATCTCTCTTCTTATCAACACTCAATTTCTTCTTCAACTCAATCTCAATATCAACTGGCTTCGAAGCAATCGCAATCTCCTTTGCAATATCCAAGAACTTATTCTGCATCCGCGAATCTTTGACTTTAGATTGAAACCGCGAATTCAACAAACTATCTCTCAATCGAATAACGTCATAAATCCTAAAATCATTATTCGCCCAATACTTCGCATCATCATAAACCCAAGCATTCTTATCTTTCTCCAATGGACTCAAAATCCCTACATTCACTAAAGGATATTTTAATTTACTTCCAATAAAAATACTCGGTGGAGAAATTGAATCAATTTTTGAAACCTTACCCAGACTCTGATATTTGAAATTAGTCTCTGCTATTTTTTTAATAACTTCAAACTTAATACTCATAAAAAAACAAAACATCCAGAATTTATATTAATATATACTCTTTAAAATAATCCTTTCTTCCGAATCCCACTCTTAACAATTTCAAAACTAAATTCTTTCTCAGGTAAACTCCTATGCTTCAACAAAACCGCTTTTCGCCTGTGCCCACTTTTCTTCAATTCAATTATGCATTTGCTCCAATATTTCATTAAATCCCCTCCAACAATATTCATCTCACGTTCAACTCCTTTCTTCCAATCATCTTCAGATAAAAACCCTCCATAAACCTGGTTAGTAATAATAACAGGAATCTTCTGCTTCCGCGCAATCTCAGCCAAAGCCCTCATTTGTTTTGCAATCTCACTATTTACTTTCTTTATATTATCAGATTCTTTAGATTTAATTGCATCGCCCAACTCCAACCGATACAACATCGCCATCCCATCAACAACAATCAAACTTACGTGATTTTTCTTCACCCTCTCAAGCAACTTCAAAAAACACTTTTTCTGTTCTTCAAAATTCACAGGTTCCAGCAACAAAATATTTTCCAAAACCTCCTCATAATCTTCCCCAACAATTTGTTTAATCCTGTCAACAGAAAACCCTCCCTCTGTATCAACAAAAATAATCTTGTTATCTTTTTTCGCCTGACTACAACAAACTAAAAAACATAAATTTGTCTTGCCGCAACCAGGAGGCCCAGCAATCATCGTAATCACATCTTTCTCATAACCTCCTTCAATCCATTTTGTAAAATCCAAACTTCCTGTAGAAATTTTATTTTCATTCATAAATAATAAAGAAAACTAATGTTAATAAGGATTATGACACTACTTCAACTTTTTAAAATCATTAAGTGTTTTATCCAAATCTTTCCCAATAAAATTAATCGCATCAGTAATCGCTTTTTTAGCGGTCTTACCTTTTGTCGTAACCTTAAGAATCGGCTTCTCTGTAGGGTGCTTTCTTTTCCACGCCGCAAAATCAACAGCAGAATCCTTATTCAAATAAACCCTAAGAATCTCCGCAATTGTCAAACCTTCAACTTCAACTTCTATTTCACTTTTTGATTCTTTCAAAATATTAATTTCCATATTAAATTAGAATAAAAACAATTTAAAAAGCTTGTTATTTCCCAAAAAGAATTCTATCAATATCTTCCTGCGAAATATCCTCACTATCTAAATCAATTTTCTTACCCTTTGTATTTACATCTTTATTTATAGATGGGCTCGAAGAGCTACTCGCACCTTGCCCTGCACCTATTTGGCCTTGGCGCCTCGAAGAGGTCTTGCCTGTATAACAGGTCTTGTGCCGGGAGCCTTCTTGGCGAGGCGGTATTCTCGTGCCATTTTCTTTGGTATGCCGGGAACGCAGTGAGGCGGTATTCTCTCCCCTCCTTTGGGAAGCAGTATTCTCGCAACCCTTGTGGTTGTACGCGTGAGGCCTCTTTCTTCGGAGGTCATCCCCGTGGGATGGTGCTTCTTCTCTTTTCTGCTTCATCTCCTGTAAATCAGCAATTGTCAAGGTTTTTGTAGTGGTATCATCAAACTTAACATTATCTTCCTTAACATTTTGCACAAATTCTTCTTTAACAATCTCCACTTCTTTATCAAAAGATTTTGCCCTCGCAAATTCTTCTCTAAGCACAATTCCCAAATAATTCTCAATTTTATTTACTAACACAAAATCATTCTTAGGGAGAATCCCTTCTTCTGCCATTTTAATTGCTTTTTCAGATTCTTCAATCGCTTCTGCAAACTGCTTTTGATTCAACTTCTTGGCCCTCCTTGCTCTCATAATAACCCAATGAAAATTATCAATCATTCCAAAAGGATTTTTATTGCCCTTAGTAAAAATCTTTGTAGAAGATTTTTCGGGGTACGCCAGTGGTGCCAAAACCTGTTTCTTAAAATTTTCATTTGCAATCTTCATCAAAGATTCATCTTTTGCTTCATTGGATATTTGGATATTAATTTTATCTTCCTCATTTTTCATTTCAATTCCAGATAAACGAAAAAGTCTTTCATGGACAGTCTGTCTCTTTTCAACCTTTTCTTCTATATATTTCATAATAGGAATATCTTCTTCAAAGGAACATTTCCTACAAATTTTAACAATTCCTTTTTCAGAAATCGCACTAAAAAGCAAAGCCCTATCTCCTGAAACCCCGCACTTAAAACATTCATCCATTATAAAAAAAGAAAAAGAGCATTTTTTAAGATTGTTGTGATGGAAACAATATGACTAATTAAGATATTTATCTATTTCTTCTAATTCCTGGACACTCACAATTTTAATATTTTCATCAATTAAAACAGTTGGTAATTCAGTTATATTATATTCTTCAAGAAGCAAATTAATTGCAAAAAGATTATTATCTGCTGCTATAGGTATGAGCATAATTTTATCTTGTTTTTCTTGTTTTAACTGAAACAATAAATTTGCAATAACATTTTGCCTTGATTTTTGTTCTAAAGAAGGTTCATTATATTTATAAAAATAAACTAAATTATGATAATCAGGCTTACACTTTTCCTTAATCTTAATACTATTAATCCAAAAAAGGGTTCTCAAAAGGTCATACCTCTTATGCTGAATAACAATTTCATTATTAATTCTACTTGCTTCCTCATATTTCTCAATAATTTGTGCTTGTTCATAGATATTATCTGCAAATCTTATGTTTTCTTTTACAAGAAGCTCACAATCAAAATCAATAAAACTAAAAGCATCGCTCTGGATTTTCTGGTCTAAAAGTTCTAAATCTGATTCAAGATACCATTGATTTATTTTATTTATTCTAGAACTTTCCAATTTATTACCCATAAAAATTCCAATATTAAAAACTATAAAAGTTATTATCAATGCTTGTAAAAATATATATTTTTGACTTTTTTCCATTTTATCTCCAGGTTCCAGTTCCCCTAATAAAATGATAAATAGCAGTTATCATAATAAATGGATATACTGAAAGATATACCACTAAATAAACTAACAGATTAAAAATGTTTTGTTTGACCAAAATTTTAGATTTCATTATAAATAAAACTAAAATTGCGAAAAACCCTCCTACAACAAATAAAATAACACCAAGATAATTAAGAAAACTTGGAGTTATTAGAAGATCATTCATAGTGATAATGGATGTCCCTAATTCGATAGAATATTTTGTATAAAAGAAATTACTAATAAATCTCGTACTAACCAAATAAACAAATATGCTTAATCCTAAAAGCCCTAAAAAAAGTTGAAGCACAAAAAAAGGCAAGATAAAAAATCCCAACATACCTTTCCTAAAAAAATATTTTTTATATTTAGAAATACACTGCAATCCCCCAAGATTCCATCTTCTTCTTTGTTTATACCAAGCTTTAAATTTAATAGGGACAGTAGTAGTAGCGTGAGTTGCCAAACACATTCTTCTCTTATAACCCTCACAAGTTAAATGCCATGTTGCTTCTATATCTTCTGTAATATTATTTTTATCAAATCCCTCTATTTTCTTAAGAGCAGATTTTCTATATAATGCAAGCGGGCCAGGCGTTACATAAATAGCATCAACATAATCTAAAAGTTTTCTCGTGAAAGCAATAACATTATACTCAATTGCCTGCAATCTTTCAAAAAATCTTTTTTTATTCCGGGGTATAAAAACACATGTTACTGCTCCAACTTTTTTATCGTCAAAAAAACCGCTCATTTTTTCAAAAGAACCTGTAACAGGATAACTATCTGCATCAACAACAGCCACCAACTCTCCTTTAGTCATTTCAAGACCTTGATTTAATGAATCAGCTTTTCCAGAATTTTTTTTATTAAGAAGTATTAATTTAGGATATTCTTTTAATAATTTCTCAACAATTTTTTTTGTATTATCTCCTGAACCATCATTTAAAACAATTACTTCTTCCAAATTATATCCTGCAGCAAAAATTGCTCTAACAGTTCCTTCAATAGTTTCTTCCTCATTCCATGCAGGAACTAAAACAGAAATAGAATACTTTTTATCTGTTTTTGGATAGTTAAAAAAATTTTTTTTATTCTTACAATATAAAGATAAAAATAAAGAGAGGAAATAAATTGAAACAAACATATACGCCAAGTAAATTATTGAAAGAGTTTCCATCTTATTTTTCAGAATGCTCTTCTTTTAAAGATTCTTGTAATCCACTATCAGAATCAGCCACATTAAAATAATCATAAAACTCGTCACTCAAACTAAGAATATTTGTATGACCCTCTTTCTTCTTTTTTATTAAATTTAATTCGAAAAACTTTTTCACATGATCATATGCCTTGTTCCCACGAATTTTAATCACAACAGACTGTTTAATCGGCTGCTTAAATGCAATAATCGCCAGGGTCTCTTGCTCTGCTTTTGAAAACTCAGAACTTCCTGTCGCCAATTTATTAATTATTCCGGAATACTCTTGTCTAACATCCATTTTCCACATCTCATTTTTTTTCACAATCTCCATCGCTGACTCTTGCTTCTCATATTTATCTTTTAATTTATCAATCAACTCATTAATTATTATCGGATTCAAATCACTCAATGAAATCAATTCCTGCATATTCAAAAATCTGCCAGACACAAAAAAAACAGCCTCCAATTTTTTCAAATCTTCCTTCTCTCTGCTCTCATCAATCTCCTCGAATGTTTTGCTAGTTACCATAAAATAGAAAGAAACAAGAAAACTTTAAAAGGTTACCGAATCAGTTTTTAAACACCCACAATAAAGAACCAAAAAAACTTATAGGAATGGCTATAATAATCCCAGATATAACTGCAATATTTGCATAAAATTGTGTCTTGGGCAAAAGAAAATTTATAATTAAGCTTGAAACAAAATTAACAAATAATGCGACAGAATAAATAATGATATATTTAGATATTTGTTTTTTAAGGCTATTTCCTTTGGATAAAAAAGTTATTTTCCTATTAATAAAAAAGTTCATATTTAATGCTATTAAAAGGGCGAAACCTTTAGAAAGTACAAAAATAAAACCAATGAGATAAAATAAATTAAAAGTCACAAGTTCTACAATTGCTCCAATACTTCCTGCAATACAAAAAAATAGAAATTTCTGTTTTAATTTCATGATATATAAAAAACAAAAAACTTAATAAATTTAACCCATATTTAAAAATAATGAAAATAAAAAAAATTTCAATAATCATCCCTGTTTATAATGAAATAAAAACCCTAACAAAATTAGTAAAGAAAGTAAAGAAAGTAAACTTAAAAAAATTAAATCTGGAAAAAGAGATAATTGTTATAGATGATGGAAGTAACGATGGAGGAAAAAAAGCAATAAAAAATCTTTCTGGTATTAAAGCATATTTTCATGAAAAAAATGAAGGTAAAGGAGCCTCAATAAAGACAGGAATAAAATATTCTACAGGAGAAATAATCTTGATACAAGATGCAGATTTAGAGTATAATCCAAGGGATTATCCAAAAATAATTCTCCCAATATTAAAAAAACGCACAGCAGTTGTTTATGGTTCAAGATTCTTGAATTCAATTCTCCTAAAAAAAAATCTTTTTTATTATGGAAATAAGTTTTTATCCTATTTAACTTCAATTCTATATCATCAAAAAATAACTGATATGGAAACCTGCTACAAAGTTTTTCATAAAAAAGTCTTAAAAAATATCAAACTAAATTCTAATGGTTTTGGGATTGAACCAGAAATAACCGCAAAACTAATTAAAGCAGGTTTTAAAATTGAAGAGGTTTCAATAAGATATTCTCCTAGAAAAAGAAAAGAAAAAAAAATAAAATTAAAAGATGGATTTAAAGCCATTTGGATTTTAATGAAATATAAATTCTAATATATCCTTTCTTGAATTTGTAACAATCTAGAAGAATATTTTATAAAATTTTTAGTATCATTATTTGCCCCATAATATTTAATCAATTCTTCAATAGCATAAATATAATTGGGATCTATTTCTAAAGATTTCTTATAAAGAGGTATAGCTGCACTAGTATTCCCTTTAAGATAATACATATATCCTAAATTATAGTAAAACATGTATAACTGGCGGGACTCATTAATCTGGATTCCCTGCCTATATAATTCAGCAGCAGAATCAATATTTCCTTCTAAATAATATTCATAAGCAAGATTGGCAATGGCACTTTCTGCATAAGGATTGTACTTAATTTCATCTTGAAAAAATACTTTTGGGTCAGACCAATCAAAATTTCTTGTAAAAGTTTTTGCACCTAAAAGCAACACAATAATCAAAAAAATTGAAATTGCTATTTTTTTATTTTTTATCATCTTAAAAAAGTAAAAAGTAAAAGCTAGACTAAATCCCACTAAACTATAATATATCCAATGTTCTTTCATTGTATAACCCATAACAATTATTCCTGAGGTTGGTATCAACGCCAACATAAACCAAAGAAATCCAAAAAATAAAGGACGATATTTTTGTTGATTAAATTTAAATATTAATAATGTTGTTAAAATTCCAATAACAAGCAATGAGAACAAAACTTCAATATTAAAAAGAGTATCAATTACAACAAAAGGTCTTTCAGAATATAATATACTTGGAAAAAATATTAATTGGAGATATTGAAAAAAAGCATACAAAAAACTATAAAACCTAACCATTAAACTAGAAAGATAAATTTGTGGGGCCCAAACTGAAAATTGCCCGAAGTTTAAAAGAAAAATCCTTAATATAAAATAAAAAAAAGTTATAATCCCACCAATTAAATAAAATACATAATTCTCTTTTAAATTATTTTTTATCTTATTATCAGATTTAGGAAAAACAAAGTCTGTAATTATAAATAGTGCTAAAAAAATAGCAGATCTTTCTTTGGAAAAAAACGAAAGAATTATCAAAAAAGCAAACAAAGTATATTGACTAAATTTATTATTGAACAAATGGTCTTTTCTATAAACTAAAAATGCTGCTAACAACAAAAATAATCCTAAAGGGTCACCAAGCCCGGAAATATAACTTACTGCCTGTGTGTTTACAGGATGAACTGCAAAAAAAAGTGCTGCAAAAAAACCCACCATCCTTGAGATATTAAAATCTCTAAAAAGGAAAAAAATACATACGGCTGCTCCAAAATGAAGTAACATTGATAAAAGATGATAAGGCCAAGGAGTTATATTAAAAAATTGGTAAATTATTAGATAAGCCACAAACTGAAAAGGCCGATAAAAACTTCCAAAATGTCCTGCACCTGTTCCAGAAGCAGTAGTAAAAAGTTCAGGAAAATATGTTAAATCCTGAACATGTTTATTCCTAATAATAAAATATTCATCATCAAAAAATAATTTCCCATTTAACGAAGGAGAATATAAAAAAAGTATCCCTACCAAAAGAATGATTATCAAAAAATAATCCTTGCTTAATAATTCCTTTATTTTTTTTTTCATTTTAATATTTTATTAAAATCTTCAAAATTAATCACCATAAATAAAATAACAAGTAGTTATTTATAAGTATTATCAATAATATTAATATGAAAGAAAACAAAACACCAATAATCGTTGGAATAATTTTTCTTATTTTTGGCGTTGTTGCTATTATGAATGCATTTTTCCTGAAAAACTTTCAAGGCATTTTATGGTTTTGTTACATAAGCCTAATAATTTTGGGAATCGGTTTTTTAAGAAAAAATCATTTTCTAATAAAAAGTCAGATTAACATCCTTGCTATCCCCTTACTTATTTGGACATTTGATTTTATTTATTTTTTAATATTCAAACATTCTCTCTTAAACATAGTGAATTATTTTTTCTTGCCAGGACAAATTTTATCAAAGATTATAACAATCCAACATGTGTTCACAATTCCTCTTGCTTTTTATGCAATTAAATTTATCAAACCAATTTCAAAAAATTCATGGAAACTTAGTTTTATACAAGCCGCAATAATTTTTATTCTTTCAAGAATTTTTTCAAATCCTGAACAAAACTTAAACTGGGTTTACCGCACAAGTTTAAATTTAAACATTCCTTATTATCCTTTATTTTGGTTTATAGGAATATTTTTTATGACAATCTTGACAAATTTCTTTTTGAAAAAGATACTTAAATCCTAAACCTCAAAATTCCTCCAATACCAGAAAGATTCAAAAACTGCTCTCCTTCTGAATTATCAATAGAAATAATCTCCACAACTGCACCAGTGCTTTTTGCAATATCAATCAACCCTTTAGAAACTTCTTTACTAATCTCTTTGGAAAGCAACAAAGTTTCAACAGCTCCATAATTCAATGCGTGTTTCGTGTCCTTTTCTCCACGCGTAGCTAAATAAGGTTTCTCCCCCAAAGTCTCAAAAAATTTCTCTAAAATTTTCTTTTCATGAATAACTTCTTGCTCAGCCAAAACATCCTGACTCGCAGTCACCAAATCTTTCAAACCAGACTCATCTGTGTTCCCAATATCCTTAACCCCAATAACTTTCTCTTGCAACTGTGTCTGCAAATATTTTCCATCAAGAAACTCGTCTTTTGTCGGCACAGGCCCTCCAACCAAAATTCCTTTTAACTTTTTATTCTCAAAAAAAATCTTCTTCATCTCTTCTGCAATCCTCTTGTAAAAATCTCTTGTCAAACCCTCTGTAATCCTATGAAATCTCTGACTTGATTGCCCCCCAGCCCGAACCTTGCTCGGAATACCAGAAGACATATTATGCAACATCTCAATTCTCTTTCCTTCTAAAATTCCAATTGTCGCCTCTTTCCTGTCCATTACCAAAAGCCCGTAAACTTCATCGACCTCTAATTGTTCCTGTAATGTCTCTAAAACAAATTCTTTATCACAACGGTACAACCTCATTTTCAATGGTTGCGGCGGTTCAATATCCCACAACTGCATATCACTTTGTCCCTCTTGCTTAGAAATATTTCCTGCAAAAATAGCCATTCCATTCCCAGGCGTCTTCTTAAAATCCTTCAAAAACCGCACAATCTTATCCAAAGCATCACCCACATTCTTCCTCGTCGCAGTCGACTTAATATTCTTCGCCGTCGACTTCTCAGCCTCCAACTGCCTCTGCACAGAATTCACATCATAACCTTCAGGAATATAAACACTAATCAACTCAGTCGCACGCCCCTTGTGCTTATGCAATTCTTCCAAAACACTTTCAAGTTCTTCTTTAGATAATTTCATGGTTCCTCCTAAAATTATTTAATGGAAATTTTATATTTGCTTTTGTTAGCACCATATTAAATAAAAAGAAATAGTGTTTATAAAATTAGGGTTATCTTAGAGCCTGTATACTTAAAAGATTTTCATATTTAATAATTACTCTACTTCCTAAATTCATTTCAAGATTAAAATAACCTCTTTCTCCATTGGAAGAAATCACCACCTTTCCAAATTCTTAAATAATATCTCCTTCGCTAAAAACCAAAAGAGTTTTACCTTTATATGATTCAATTAAAAATTTTCTATAAATTTCTGTTTTAAGCAAATCAATTTCATTATATCCTATTGGAATATTTTCTAATCCTTTCATTTTTTAAATAACTTATTTGATTTATAAAAATTTATATTCTAAAACTCCACTTTAAACTTCCCTTCCTTTATCTTCTTAGCCACTGTAACATTCTTTAAATCCTCAAAAACATCTTTCAATTTTTCTCTATATTTCTTCTCAATTGTCAAAACAATTTCAGCATTCATTGGTTTTTTAGCATTTGTTTTTTCTTGTCTAACTTTTGAAATCACCCCAAACATCAAATCCAAAACTTCCTTATCTATTTTTCCAATTTTAATTTCCTCTGACCAATTACTAATATGAATGCTCTTTGCCCCTTGTAAAGATTTTTTCTTAAAATCTTTCGGGGCCTGTCTGCAGGTTCTCGTGCCGGGAACATCGTGAGACGGTATACGCCCGTGGTGTGCCTTTTCTATTTTTTTAAAATGTTCTTGATAAATCTCTTCTGTAATAAAAGGCATAATTGGTGCAGCCATTTTTAAGATATTTAGAAGCACTTTATACAAAGTATACTGTGCAGAAACCTTTGCATCTCCTTCCCCTTTGTAAACTCTCTTCTTAACAATCTCAATATAATTATTTGTAAAATCCTTCCAAAAGAAATTCTCAAGCAACAATTTCACCCTCGCGATTTTATATTCATCATAAGCTTTAGTAACTTCCTTAATCACAGAATTAAGTTTCCCTAAAAACAAAGAATCTAACTTCTCTATTTTCTTTGGCGTCTTACAATCCCAATCTTCCAAATTCATAAAAACAAATTTTGATGCATTCAATAACTTAGTTGAAAATCTTTTTCCCGCTACAAGTTCTTTATCTGAAAACGCCACAGCCTCGGCAGGTCCAATTGACGCACACAAATACCTAAGTACATCTGCACCATATTCTTCAAAAACCTCTTGAGGCGAAATTCCATTTCCTAAAGACTTACTCATTTTTTTCCCATCTCTCCCCAGCATCCAACCATTAATATACAATTCTTCCCACGGGTTTTTTTTATAATGAAGCTGAGATTTAACAATTGTATTAAAATCCCAAAACGTAATTATGTCTTGACCATTACGCCTAATTGAAAAAGGTTTGTCTTTAATTTTTTTATGTGCAGGCGTGCCCTCTAAAAGTTCCTTAACAATTGTCGGCGTCAAAGATGAAGTTGCCCAAGTATTCATAATATCTTTTTCAGGAATAAATTCCTTGCCCCTACATTTTGGGCACTCTTTCACAGGAGGTTTTGTTTCCATCGGAACAACAGGCAAATCCTTTTCAAGTGCTAAAATAACTTCATCACACTTAGCACAATACCAAACAGGAAAAGATATTCCAAACGGAATCTGACGCGAAATACACCAGTCCCACTTCAACCCTTTAATCCAGTTATCATAACGAACCTTCATATGAGGAGGTATCCATTTAATCTCATTACCCCACTTTAACAAATCCTTCTTCAAATCAAGGTATTTAACAAACCATTGTTTATGATTAATAAACTCAACAGGATTCTTACACCTTTCACACACATTAACTATATGCACAATATTCTTCTTACTCTTAAGAAATCCTTCTTTCTGTAAATCTTTCAAAATCTCTTCGCGTGCTTTTTCAACTTTCATTCCTTTATACTTGCCTGCCAAAGAAGTCATTCTTCCATCTTTATTAATTGCTTCTTTAATTGGGAGATTGTATTGCTTCTGCCATTCCATATCCTTCTGGTCTCCAAATGTCGCAGAATAAGCAATCCCAGTTCCTTTATCCATCTCTGCTCCATCATCTTCAATAATAGGGACCTCAATATCAAACAAAGGAATCTTTGCGGTCTTTCCCTTAAGATGTTTGTATCTCTTATCTTTTGGGTGATAAAAAACCGCAACACTTGCAGGAAATAATTCAGGTCGTGTTGTAGAAATAATCAAATTGTCTTTGCCAACTTTCAAAATAATATCAGAAAATATTCCAGCTACTTCTTTATCTTCTAATTCAACCTGCCCCATTGTAGTCTGGCAACAAGGACACCATAATGCAGGAGCATTTATTCTATATTCTCTACCCATCTTATACAAATCAATAAAAGATTTCTGAGAAATACGTCTTGCTCTTTTATCGATAGTCGAATAAAAAATATCAAAATCCGCAGACACCCCTAATCTTTTCATGTCCTCAAGAAACATTGGAATAAATTCTTCATAAATCATTTTATTTGCTAACTCAATAAAATCTCCTCTTTTCATCTTTTTGGAATCAACTTTCTTCTCTTTTTCAACAAGTTTCAGTGTAGGCAATCCATTATTGTCTGTACCAAATGGATTCAAAACTTCAAATCCGCGCATCCTTTTAAATCTAGCAAAAAAATCCTGATGACTATCACCTAATGCATGACCCATATGGAGCCTTCCACTAACTGTAGGAGGAGGAGTATCAAATGAAAAAATCTTTTTCTTTGTCTTAACATCAAATTTGTAAATCTTATCTTTCTCCCAAAAATCTGCCCATTTCTTTTCTATTACTTTAAAATCAAAATTATCTTTAACCATAGTTCATTACAATCAAGAAACTTTTAAAAACTATCTACTTTAATCAATAAAGTCTATTTTCTTTACTAAAACCAATAATTACTCTATCAGTTAAGAGTGTTTTATGTTTAAGATTTTTTTTATTGAATCTCAAATTTTCTTTTACATTAAAATCAGCATTCGATCTATCCAACACAAATCTTTCACCAACTTGAAAATCATAATAAAGAGAAGGATAATCAATATTCAGAATTCCTGCAAGCTGTGGTAACCCTTCTTTTTCAAAATATATTAAAGAATTTGGTTCAATTTTTTCATTCCTTAAAAGTTGAATTATATCATAAAATCTCGAAAATTCAATTTCTTTATTCGCTTTAGCTTTAGCTTTAACAGAAGAGTCATTTGAAAAAGAAGTTGAACTACAATAACGCCTGGTTGAATGATTTTTTTCCAAAATAATCTGCCCAACAGATCTAAATGAAAAATTTTCTCCCACATGCGGATGATATCTTTCTACAGATTGATTATAACTTTCAAAGAGAAATTCACCAGAATCTTTTATTTGTTGAAGAACATAATCAAAAGGTAATTCTTCTGAAACCCATTCATTTTCCATGAGAAAAAATATCTCTCCTTACTTTTAAAGATTATCGTGATAAAACACAATCTTTTTATATTAACTAATTTTTAACAATTCATGGCACAACAAAACCAAGTTCAAATGCCTGGTGGATTCGGCGGGTTAATGAGATTCAGCGAAGAATACTCAAGCAAATTCAATTTAAAACCAACTCATATAATTGTATTTATAATTCTGATAATTATTTTCAGATTTTCTTTACCAATTTTCTTTAATTAAAATGTTCCCAGGAATGAACCCAAAAAAAATGCAAGCAGCTATGAAACAGATGGGAATCTCTCAAGAAGAAATTGACGCTTCAAGAGTTATAATTGAGAAAACAGATAACACCAAAATAATAATTGAGTCTCCTTCTGTAACAAAAGTTAAAATGCAAGGGCAAGAAACTTTTCAGATTGCTGGAGAAATTAAAAAAGAAACTTCTGCTCCTGAAATCTCAGAAGACGACATAAAAACAATTATGGAAAAAACAGAAGTTTCAGAATTAAAAGCAAAAGAAACACTTGAAAAAACAGGTGATTTAGCAGAAGCTATTTTGGAATTGAGTTAATCACCACAATTTATATCAACTTCTTTTTCTTAATTATTTAATGAATAAATTCCTAGAAAATCTCCAAGAAGCAAACAAAACAATCTCCACAGTGGACCATATGCTTTATGTAACCTTTCCATTAATTAAAGATAAAAAACTCTTATTAAAAATTCTTATAGATACAAAAATAGCCATCTCCAAGTGTATTAATTCAATACTCCAATATGAATATCTTTACAAAAGAATAAAACTTTACAACAATCCAAAAACAAATTTCAAAACATTTGAAGAAAAATGTGCTAAAAAATATAATATCACAGAACAGGAAATAAAATTAATTTTAGAATTATTTAATATTGTAAAAGAACACGAAAAAAGTTCAATGGAATTTATGAAAAATGAAAAAATTGTTATTCTTTCTCAAAGTTTACAACAAAAAATAATAACAATTGAAAAAATAAAAGAATTTTTAACATTAGCTAAAAAGATTCTAAAAAAATTAAAGGAACAATTTAAAGATAAATATAAAAAGCCTTTATTCTTAAATCAGTATAGTTCTAATCATTAGATTTACATGGAAGAAATAATTCAAGAAAAAATAAGTGCAGATCATCTTCTTTATGTTAGCTTGAAGTATACAAAAACTTGTGATGTGGTATTAAATCTCATTTTAAGGTGGAGAAGAATGATTGAAACAAGTATCAATGGTATATTAAAACATGCCAAGAAAAAAAAGAAAATATCCTCAATTTCTTCTAATCCAATAGGAAAAATAGAAGAAGTAAAAAAATTATTCAAGAAAGATAAAGATTTCCTACAAGTGATAGAATTATATGAAATGTTTAGAAAAATTGAAGAATTGAAAAAAGAACGATCAGGAGAATTCAGAAAAAACGTTAATCTGAAAATATTTTACAGAGGGAAAGAAATAAATGTAAATTTAGAACAATTGAAAATATATGCGGAAATGTTGGAAAAGTTTATAAGCACAACAAAGCAATTTCTTCTATCCTAAAAGGATATTTTTAAGATGTCAAAAATAATTGTTATTACATCTGGTAAAGGGGGTGTTGGAAAAACCACTTCTGCGATAAACCTAGGCGCAGCCATAAATTATTTTGGTAAAGATACATTAATCATAGACGGAAATCTATCTACACCAAATATAGGAATCCATTTAAATTCCCCAGAAGTCCCAATAAATTTAAACCATGTATTATTAAATAAAGCTGAACCTTTTGAGGCGGTTTATAAACATGAATCAGGAATAAAAATCATGCCTTCTTCATTATCAGTAAAAGAGTTAAAAAAAATAGAATTAAAAAAAATAAAAGACTTTAAAAAAGAATTCAAGGAAATTTCAGAATATGTTATTGTTGATTGTGCTGCAGGGCTTGGCGAAGAAGCAATATCTGCAATTGAAATCGCTGATGAATTAATAATAATTACAAATCCGGAAATGCCTGCAATTACTGACGCACTAAAAACAATCAAACTTGCAGAACAAATGAAAAAACCAGTTATTGGAATAATTATAACAAGGGTTAAAAAAAATAAAATAGAAATGCAACCAGAAACAGTAAAAGAAATGTTAGAAACTCCCATTCTTGGAATGATTCCAGAAGATATAGACATTCAAAAATCATTGAATTTAAGAGACGCTGTAGTTCATACCTCTCCAAAAAGTAATTCAGCGAGAGCTTACAAAGAAATCGCAGCAAAAATTTTAGGTACAGAATATGATTCTAAAAAAGACCGAGAACATTTAATTAAAAGAGTTCTTCAAAAATTAGGATTAAGTAATTAAAATAAAAATCAGATGTCTAATAACCCTAGTCACTTACCAAGCCGCATAACTAAACTGGTCACTTACTAAGCGCCCAACAAAAGAACAATCGTGAACGCTACTACCAACGCATGCCCATCCTGATCCACTACCATCATCATACCAATATGTGCATGTGCTATCAAGAGTTAGCTGTCCAATGCAATTGGAAGTACACTCACTATCACCACTTTTAAGTTTAGGGCAGTGATAAATTTGATCACCACCTGAAGCCATAATTTCGCCACGCACGTGTAACTTCACCTCTGGACTCGTCGTCCCGATGCCGACGTAGCCGACATGGGTTATTCTCATTTGTTCTGTTGGTGGATTTTCAGCACTGGTTGTAAAAAAAGCCATTCCATTATCACTTCCAGGTGCACTTTCAACCACTGAATGAATTGCTCCTGCTACACCAGGTAAACTGCCAAAATCTTCTTCTGTATAAAATTCTATAGCTCCAATAATATCATTTGTAGTGGTATCTGTATCTTCATTAGTTAATCTAAATGTAGGATAATTATTAGAAGAAATTTCTAATAATTTATTAGGCACCATCGTCCCGATGCCAACATTCTCTCCAGAAACAGTTATTGGACCCAAATCAATTTCATCAACACTATGCCCCATCACAGCAGGATTTCCAGAACCATCAGTTGTATAAGCATAAATAACAGAACCACCGAATATTAAAATACCAATAGTTACTAAAGTATAAAATGTTTTATTTGAAAAATTAATCACCAGTTTTTTCATATTTAATTATAAGAAAATATCTTTATAAATTTATCTAATCTTACTTCCAACTTCAACATCCTCATCTGGCTTAATTAATTTAACTTGTGTTTCATTGCCCTCAGTAAACTTTTCTTCAGAAAAGTTTCGGGATACACCCTTGGGTGCTGCACTTACAGAAGCCAAAAGCATCCCTTGACTTTCAATTCCGCGCATTTTTCTCGGAGCAAGATTAACAAACAAAATTATTTTTTTGCCAACCAATTCTTCTTTAGAATAATAAGGTTTTAACCCAGCACAAACAACTCGTTTTTCTTCACCAATATCCACAGAAAGTTTGAAAAGTTTATCAGCACCTTCAATATCTTCAACTTGTAAGATTTGCCCAACTCTTAAGTCCAGTTTTGCCCTTAGTAAACATTTTTTTCAAAAATGTTTCGGGGTACGCCTGTGGTGCTCCCAATCTTTAAATTCAACTATTCCTTCCATTTTATTCTTTTAAACAAATCTTTCTGGAAAATATTTTTTTCATATTTTTTAGCCATCTCAAATTCTTTTGAATAATCTCCAATAAAGTTGCCCTTTTCATCATAATCAGAATTCAATGATGCTATCACTAAATGCCCTTGTTCTCTAACTACTTCTTCTATAGCTTTTTCTTTATAGAAATTAACCAACCAAGAAGGAGATTCAACAATATGAACATTTCCAGGAGAAGGTTCATATTTTCCACATTGATTACACATTTTATTTTTTCTCTCCTATTTTCTTAAACAAAATTTTCTGCTTTTTAATCTTTGTTGCACTAAACTGTTTTTTAATCTTTTCTGCACTTTCTGGAATAAAAGGCCAAAGCAATTCTGCAATTTTCAAAATAGATTCTTTCAATTCATAAAGAACTTTTTTGTCTCCAGTCTCCCATGGTTTTTTATTCTGAACATATTCATTACAAATATCAATAAAACCAAAAATCTCATTCAACACTTTATCAAACTCATAATTATCAAATAATTTTTCAATCTTCTTCTCATTTAATTTTTTCAATAATTTAACTTCGCATTTTTCCAACCCATATTTTTCTGCTAATGCTGAAACTCTTGAAACCAAATTTCCAAGTTTATTTGCAAGCTCATTGTTGTGCCTACCCACCAAAGCCTTTTCTGAAAAATCCCCATCATCTCCAAAAGGAGTTGCCCTTAACAAAAAATACCTCGCTGAATCAACCCCTGCAATTGAAATCAACTCATCAACATTAACAACTTTTCCTCTTGACTTTGAAATCTTCTCTTTATTAAATGTCCAATAACCATGAACAAATACAGACTTCGGCAACTTAATCCCCGCAGACAACAACATTGCAGGCCAAATCACTGTGTGAAACCACATTATATCTTTAGCAACAATATGCAAATCCGCAGGCCAAAATTTCTCTTTACCTTTTTCTCTTGTTGCAGAATAATAATTTGTTAAGGCGTCAAACCAAACATAAGTAATATGCTTTTTATCAAATGGCAATGGAATCCCCCAATCAAAACTAGCACGAGAAATGCTCAAATCCAAAAGCCCATCATTCAAACGATTAATAATCTCCTTTGCTCTCGAATGCGGTAAAATAAAATCAGGGTTGTCTTTGTATAATTTAATCAATTTATCCTTATACTTACTTAACTTAAAAAAATAACTCTCCTCTTTCAACTTTTCAATTTTTGTCTTATGAATTGGACAACAACCATCAACTAAATCCTTTTCAGTATAATATGCCTCACATCCTGTACAATACAACCCCTCATATTCGTCTTTGTAAATATCTCCTTTATCATAAACCTTTTTCAAAATTTCTACAACAATTTTCTCATGGTCTTTATCAGTTGTCCGAATAAACCTATCATACTCAATATTCAACTTCTTCCAAGCAGATTTAAACTCAGGAACCAAACCATCAACAAACTCTTTTGGTTTCTTACCTTTTTTTTCAGCAGCTTTTTGAATTTTTTTCCCATGCTCATCTGTACCTGTTAAGAAAAAAACCTCTTTTCCTTTTGAAGAATTCCATCTAGCTAAAACGTCCGCAACTATTGTAGTATATGCATGACCAACATGAGGAATATCATTTGGATAATATATTGGTGTTGTAACATAAAATTTTTTCTTCATAAAAATCATTACTTTAATAAATATATAAATATAACTAATTAAAAAGATGGTAGAAAAAGATTCTCTCAAAATAAAAAAATTAAAAAAAAAAGCAAGAAAATATAGTATCAAAGAAGGAATTTTTACTTCAGCTAAAAACTCATTTGGACATTATTATATTTCTCCATTTGCAATTGCAATTAATTCAAGTTCATCAGTTGTCGTTATAATAAGTGCTATCAGTGGATTGCTTGGTCCACTAAGCCAAATGTTCGGTTCAAGACTCCCTGAAAAATATTCTAGAAAAAAAATACTTCTAAAAACAATCCTTATTGAATCATTAATGTGGTTACCCTTTATTGCAATTGCTATTTTATTCTATAAGGGAATTTTATTGCAATCACTTCCAATTTTAGTTCTATTTTCTTTTGCATTGTATATAATTGCGGGAAATCTTGGACACCCATCATGGTTCTCTTGGATGGGAGACATTATCAAAAAAAAACACCGAGGAAAATACTTTTCAAAAAGAAATCTCTTACTAGGATTTACCTCTGTTGTTCTTACCATCTCTGCTGCGTTTTTCTTAGATTATTTTGGAAAAAATCACGACATAATGTTCGGATTTATAATTTTATTTTCTTTAGCACTTCTAAGTAGGTTTACTTCTTGGAAAATTCTTCATAAACAATACGAACCAAAAATAAAATTAAAAAAAGGGTATTACTTTTCGTTCTTGGATTTCTTAATTAATTCTAATAAAAACAACTTCGGAAAATTTTCATTATTTAGATTCTTCTTCACTTTCACAACTGCAATTTCAAGCCCTCTTTTAGTAGTTTATCTATTAAGACATTTAAATTTTTCGTATACGATATATATGATAATAATTTTCTCAGGCACAATTTTTTCATTAATTGTTTTAGAATTATGGGGGAAATTCGCAGACAAATATGGTAACTACAAAGCACTATGCCTCTCAACTGCAATAACCCCCTTTGTCCCAATATTATGGATTTTAAATTCAAATGTCTTTTACTTAATTTTCATTCCATCTGCATTAAGCGGAATTGCATGGGCAGGAATCCATCTATCTGAAAAAAATTTTATATATGATAATGTAAGCAACCAAAAAAGGGGGCTTGCAATTTCCTATTACAACATGTTCTGGGGGGTTGGAGTTTTCTTAGGGGCATTACTAGGAGCATTTTTAATAAAAATCCTCAACACAGAATTCATACAGCCAATAATTTTAATATTCATCATTGGGGGGCTAGCAAGAACAATATCAATTATCTGGTGGCTCCCAAAAATAAAAGAAATTAAAAAAACAAAAAAATTCACAACCTCAAAAGCATTCAGGGAGATTATCCTAAAAAAAGGAATCTCTACCATCAATGAAGAAGTAAATGACATCAGCCATATAAAAAGTTATTTATATCTTAAATAAAAAATTATTTAAACTAATCAAAGTTATATTTTAATTATGTTCAAAAAAAGAAAATGCAAAAATTGCGATAGAAAGATAAACAATAGTTATGATTTCTGCCCTCATTGTGGAAATTCTTTTAATGACAATACAGAAGGATGGGGAATGTTAGGAAAAACAGACAACACAAATGAATTTGAACAATTTTCTAATTCTTTATTTGGAGGAGTTGGGGGAAAAATAATTGGAGGAATGTTAGGAAAAACACTCAAAATGTTAGAACATGAAATACAAAAAGAAACGAAAACCCAAAACAACACTCCAAAAACAAATTTTGAATTAATAATAAATGGTAAAAGAATTAACCCAAAAGACATCAAATTATCACAGCAAAGGCAAGTTGTCAAAAAACAAAGAAAAGTTTTTCCAAATATTTCAAATGATTCTCTCAAAAAAATCTCAACCTTGCCAAAAAAAGAACCCCTAACGAATATAAGAAGGTTCGCAGATAAAGTAATTTATGAAATAAACATGCCAGGTGTAAATTCAGTAAATGATATTTCAATAATCAGCCTAGAGAGTAGCATTGAAATAAAAGCCCTTGCAGACAAAACAGCTTACTTCAAAGTAATCCCAATAAGCCTTCCAATAACCAATTATAAATTTCTAGATGAAAAATTAATTCTTGAATTAGAGATTAAAAATTAAATATGAGCCTGCACGGATTTGAACCGTGGACCCCTACCTTTCTGAATTGCATATAATCGGAATAAATCAATTTGTCCGTACTTATCAGAGTAGTGCTCTACCAGGCTGAGCTACAGGCTCATATAGAATTCACACAATTAAGTTATTTATAAGTTTTGTTAAACCCCCAAACCTTTAAAAATTAAAATTCTCTCAACATTTCATGGAAGAAAAAAAACCAACACCACAGACGTACCCCGATAAATCTTCAAAGAAGATTTCTACTAAGGGCAAAGAAAATCCAAAAAGCGTCAAAGGATTATATTACTATTTAAAACAAGCATGGAAAAAACCTGACAAAAAAACTCTTCGAGAAAGAATGATTGGGTGGAGAAAGTCAGGCGTGTTCACAAAAGTTGACAAACCACTTAGACTAGACCGAGCACGAGCTCTGGGATACAAAGACAAAAAAGGATTTGTCGTAATAAGAATTAGATTAAAAAGAGGCGGACACAAAAGACCGCGACCAAACAAAGGTAGAAGATCAAAGAGACTCCACACTAGAAAAAATTTAAAGATGAATTACAAATGGATTGCAGAACAAAGAGTTGAAAGAAAATATAAAAATCTTGTAGTTCTAAACTCATATCAAATTGGGAAAGACGGGATTCATTATTTTTATGAAGTAATTTGTATTGACCCTCAAAGACCTGAGATAAAAAATGATAAAACAATAAAGTGGATTTGTGAATCTGTAAATAAAAAAAGAGCAATGAGAGGATTAACTTCTGCAGGAAAAAAATCTCGTGGATTAAGAAGCAAAAATCCAACAAACAAATCACGTCCAAGTGTAAGAGCAGGTAAGAGAAGAGGAAAATAAAAATCTATATAAACTTCAACTCCTCTATTTCTTTATGAAAGGAACTCAAACAGAAAAAAATTTATTAAAATCTTTTGCAGGTGAAAGCCAAGCAAGAATGCGATATAATTATTTTGCATCTGCTGCTAAAAAAGAGGGCTTTGAACAAATATCAGGAATTTTTTCAGAAACAGCAGACAATGAAAAAGAACATGCAAAAATTTTCTTTAAACATCTAAAAGAATCAAACGGAGAACCTACAGAAATAACTGCTTCATATCCTGCTGGAGAAATAGGAACAACAGAAGAAAATCTTCTTGCTGCAGCAAATGGAGAAAAAGAAGAATGGAGGGAACTTTATCCAGAGTTTGAAAAAATTGCAAGAGAAGAAAGTTTTGAAGAAATTGCAATTTCATTTCACGAAATAGCAGAAGTTGAAGAACAACATGAAAAAAGATTTAGAAAACTTTTAGAGAATATAGAAAAAGAAAGGGTATTTGAAAAAGAAAATATTGTGAAATGGAAATGCAGAAACTGCGGTTATGTTCATGAAGAAAAATCTGCCCCAGAAATCTGCCCTGCTTGCAAACATCCTCAATCTTACTACGAAATTTTATGTGAGAATTATTAACCGAACTCTTAAAAACATCTTATTCTTAAAATGAATATGGTGATAAATCTCTTTCAAATAATTGGAGCATTAGGATTAATCTCTATAATTAATGGGACTTTTTTATTAACAAAAAAATCAAGAAAAAGAAAAACAATTTTCACTTTTCTCTTAATTGGCGGAATCTGCTTAGAAATCTACAGCATCTATATCCAAGACCTAATTTTTATAATTCTTCAATCAATTTACATAATTGTAACAATTTACGGATGGTTAAAAATAAAATGAACTATCTCAAACTCGCACAACTATATGAAAATTTATCTTCAACAACAAAAAGACTTGAAAAAATAAAGATACTTTCTAAATTTCTTGAACATGTTTCAGATAAGGACAATGAAATAATGTATCTATTGCAAGGAGATATTTATCCAGAATATGATGAGAGAAGAATTGGTATAAGCAATCAATTAGCAATAAAAGCTATTTCAAAAGCAACAGGAACAAACCCAAAAAAGGTAATCCAAGAATGGAAAACTGTTGGGGATTTAGGAAAAGTTTCTGAAAAATTCACCTTGCACAAAAAACAATCAACACTTCATTCACATATTGTAACCACTGAAAAAGTTTTAGAGAACCTAAGAAAACTCCCTGAATTAAAAGGTAAAGGAACAGTGAACAAAAAACTCGCACTAATCACAGAACTTCTGACTTCTGCTTCTCCAATAGAAGCCAAATATTTAATTAGAACATTAATTGGAGATTTAAGAATCGGCGTCCAAGAAAGTACAATAAGGGGAGCGCTCTCTTCGGCATTTTTTGACGGGGACAAACATGCTTCTGAAATAATCCAGAGAGCCATTGATAAATCAAATGATGTTGCAGAAGTTTTTGATATTGCTAAAAAAGGCAAAATAAAAAAATTAAAAAAAATAAAACTCCAGGTTGGAAAACCTATCAAAGCTATGTTAGCTCAAAAAGTAAATACAGTTAAAGATGGATTTAAAGAAGTTGGCCAACCTTGTGCAATAGAATATAAATATGATGGTTTTAGACTTCTTATTCATAAAAATACAAAAGGTATAAAATTATTTACAAGAAGTTTAGAAAATGTCACAAAACAATTTCCAGAAATTATAGAATACATCAATAAATATGTTAAAGGAAAATCATTTATTTTAGATTCAGAAGCTGTTGGTTTTGATAAAAAAACAAAAGGGTACAAAGTTTTCCAAGATATTAGTCAAAGAATTAGAAGAAAATATAATATAGAAGAATTACAAAATAAACTTCCTGTAGAAGTAAATGTTTTTGATATACTTTATTATAATGGAAAATCTCAACTAAATGAACCTTTTGAAAAAAGAACAGTAATAATAAAAAAGATAGTTGAGAATCATCCTTACAAAATAATCTGTGCAAAGCAAATAACAACTAGTGATGAAAAAAAAGCGAAAGAATTCTACAAAGAAGCACTCAAAAATAATCAAGAAGGAATTATGATGAAAAATATAAAATCTCTGTACAGACCAGGAAGAAGGGTGGGCAATATGATAAAAATAAAACCTGAAGAAAAAGATTTAGATTTAGTAATAACTGGCGCAGAATACGGAACAGGGAAAAGAAGTGGTTGGTTATCCAGTTTCATACTTTCATGTAAAAAAAATGAAAAATATTTAGAACTTGGAAAAGTCGGCACAGGAATTAAAGAGAAATCCGAACAAGGAATTTCATTTGAAGAATTAACAAAACTACTCAAACCATTAATCACAAAAGAAAAAGGAAGAACTACAAAAATAAAACCAAAAATTGTCGTTTCAGTAACTTATCAAGAAATACAAAAATCCCAAAACTATGATTCAGGTTTTGCTTTAAGATTCCCGAGATTTACTGCACTAAGATTAGACAAACCACTTTCAGAAATAGCAACTCTTGAAGAAATCAAAAAAGATTTTAAAAAACAAAAAAGAAATTATCATTACGGGTAAATTTATAAACTAATTTTCATTTAAAAACCCAATATGGTAGAAAAAAAGTCCAAAAACAACTATAAAATTCAAAATATCGTCGCTACAACTTCTTTAGGAAAACCAATTCCATTGACAAAACTTGCAAGAACACAACCAAATACAGAATACAATCCTGAAACATTTCCAGGTCTTGTTCTAAGAGTCAAAGAACCAAAATCAGCTGTCCTTGTTTTTTCTTCAGGAAATCTTGTATGCACAGGAACAAAATCCGTTTCCCAAGTAAGACAAGTAATTGAAGCAGTAATAAAACAATTAAGAAAGATAAATGTCAATATAACAATAAAACCAGTAATAACTGTTCAGAATATTGTTGCTTCAGGCACAATCAATCTTAAACTCAATTTAAACTTTTTGGCATTGGAAATGCAAAATACAGAATACGAACCAGAACAATTTCCAGGTCTTGTATATAAACTAATAGAACCAAATGCAACATTCCTACTTTTTAGCAATGGAAAACTTGTTTGCACAGGAACAAAAAACAAAGCCCAACTTGAAAATAGTATGAAACAACTTTTAAAAAATGTCAAAACTGCTTTAAAAAATTATAAGAAATAAAATTTAATTTTCACCACTCAAAAATAATCTCTCTTCTCAAAATATTCTTGTTCTAATATAAATCTATAAAAACTCTATCTCCTTTTTCTTAATATGGAAGAGGAAAATCAACCAAGACCAAAAAATGAGGAATTAATGATTGAAGCAAAAAATTTCTTTGAATCCTATAAAAAAGAATTAGGTGAATCCTTGAAAAAAGCAGATAATGTTATTTATCTGGATTTTATAAAATTAACAGAGTTCTCAAATAAACTAGCAGATGAAATACTTTCAAATCCAGAAGAAACCTTAAGCATTATTGAATTAGCTGTTGAAGAATCAGGTCTTGTAAAAAACGCCAGAGTAAGATTGAAAAATTTGCCAAAAATACAAGAGATGAAAATAAGGAACATTCGTTCAAAACATCTAAATGAATTAATTGTAATAGAAGGAATTATTCGTCAAGCTTCAGATGTCCTGCCTCAGGTTGTGAATGCGAAATTTGAGTGCCCAAGTTGCGGGACAATTATCTCAGTTCTACAAATTGAAAAAAAATTCAGAGAACCAGCGAGATGCTCGTGTGGAAGAAGGGGCGGATTTAAATTAATCTCAAAAGAGATGGTTGATACTCAAAGATTAGTAATTGAAGAATCACCTGAATCTCTTTTTGGAGGAGAACAACCAAAAAGAATCGACACTTTTGTGAAAGAAGATTTAGTTGAGCCGCAAATGGAAGAAAAAACAACTCCAGGTGCACGAATAAAAATCATCGGCATATTAAAAGAAGTTCCTGTACCTTTATCAACAGGTGGCTTGTCAACAAGATTTGCTTTAGCTGTTGAAGTAAACAACATAATTCCATTAGAAGAAACTTTTGAAGAATTAGATATAAGTGATGAAGATGAAAAACAAATTTTAGAATTATCCGAAGACCCAGAAGTATTTAAAAAATTAGCAAGAAGTATAACTCCAAGTGTTTGGGGTTACGAGAAAATAAAAAAATCTTTAGTATTACAATTATTTTCAGGCGTGCAAAAAGTTTACGCAGACGGGCAAAAAAGCAGAGGAGACATTCACATTTTATTAATAGGGGACCCAGGTGTAGCAAAATCAGTAACCTTAGGATTCATGGCAAACATCTCCCCAAAAGGAAGATATGTTGTAGGTAAATCTGCTTCAGGAGCAGGACTCACAGCAACAGTTGTAAGAGATGAGTATCTTAGAGGATGGAGTTTAGAAGCAGGAGCAATGGTATTAGCAAACAAAGGACTTGTCTGCATAGATGAGTTAGAAAAAATGGACCCAGGTGATAGAAGCGCCATGCACGAGGCAATGGAACAACAAACTGTGACAATCTCAAAAGCTAATGTGCAGGCAACACTTCGTTCAGAGACTTCTGTACTCGCGGCAGCAAACCCAAAATTTGGAAGATTCGACCCATACCAATCAATCGCTCAACAAATTGATTTACCTCCAACATTAATCAATAGGTTCGATGTTATATTTACCTTAAGAGATTTACCAGATAAAGAAAAAGATGCCAAAATTGCAAGTCATGTTTTATTAGAACACAGAAAACAAGGAGAATCCATGCTCATTCCAAGAGACATCTTTAGAAAGTACATTGCTTATGCCAAACAAAGAATAAAACCACAATTAAGCGACGAGGCAGTTGCAGAAATAAAAAAATTCTATGTTGACTTAAGAAATAAACCTGTTTCATCGGACAGCGCGACAAGACCTATCCCAATTTCAGCAAGGCAGTTACAAGCACTCATCAGATTGTCTGAAGCCTCAGCAAAAGTAAAACTAAAAGAAATAGTTACAAAAGAAGATGCTCGAATAGCAATTGGAATCATAAAATATTATTTAACTCAAGTTGGTTATGATTATGAATCAAAAACTTTTGACATTGACAAAATCACCTTAGGAAGAACAGCTTCACAAAGAAACAAAGTTTTTATTGTGAGAGACTTGATAACAGAACTTGAAGATAAAATGGGGAAATTAATTCCTATTGAAGAAATTGAAAAAGAAATCGGGGACAAGTTAACAAAAACAGAATTAGACGATGCAATAAATGAACTTGTAAAAAACAGCATTATTTTCAAACCAAGAAGAGGATATGTTCAGAAGATGTGAAAAAATCAAGCAAACAAACCACTAAAAATCCCTAAGAGGCCTATACAAAAAAATATCCCTCCTAAAACAATTCCAAAAATTGCATGCCCTTTTCCTTCTAACATAGAATCCTGTTTTATTCTTCTTACAGAAATAATTCCAAAAATTAAACCAATTAAGGATAAAACAGCAAAAACTAAAATAAATATAAAAACCATTCCAAATCGAGAATAATCATTTCCAGAAATTGCTTCAACTAGAAAAAAAGAAATAAATCCAACAAGAGGCAAAATCCAACTCCAAATAGCAAATTTTTCTTTCATATTCATTAATAATCTAATTACTTTATAAATTATTCTAAAATATATACAAACCTCACAAATCTCCTCACATACCATAAAAATTTATAAACTAAAAATTATTTCTTCTAATCATGGTTGGAGAACAACAACAATTCAAACGAAACATTGCATTTAAATTAAGAATCGGAGATATCTTAATGGGAAAACCAATAATGGAAGGAGAAAGATTCTCAAATCTGGAATTAGGAAATAAAAAAATTGTCAGAGTAAATGTAATCGGCAACATTGTTGAAAAATACAACAGCGAGGGGGAAACAAAATTCACTTCATTAACATTTGATGATGGTTCAGGTCAGATAAAATTAAAATTCTTTGGAGATGATGTGGAAAAATTCAAAGAAGTTTCTCAAGGACAAACAGTTTTAGTTGTAGGAGTTCTGAGAAACTGGAACAACGAAACTTATATCCAACCAGAAATAATAAAAGAACAAGACCCAAAATATCTTCTTGTCAGAAAACTTGAAATTGAAAAAGAAAAAAACAATACTCCAGATCCTGTTGGAAGAGACCAAATTGTCGCAGTCAAAGACAAAATACTCAATACAATCAAAAACGCAGAAGAAGTAGGAGGAATTGAAATGGACAAAGTAATTATGAACTTGCGGGACATCTCCCCAACAATCATAAACCAAGAAGTTCAAAAACTACTTGAAGAAGGAATCGTGTTTGAACCTCGCCCAGGAAGAGTTAG
>Ga0222658_1000099_pt1 | contig 52391 bp, 54 predicted proteins | sample AntAcemetagen476_FD_179830 | JGI IMG/M metagenome (GOLD analysis project Ga0222658, IMG submission 179830) | Saline water microbial communities from Ace Lake, Antarctica - #476 | ecosystem: Environmental > Aquatic > Non-marine Saline and Alkaline > Saline | place: Antarctica: Ace Lake... | reverse complement strand
GTGATAATGAATGCCAAATAGAACCTGAATGTGGTGATGGGGAAGTTAATCAGATTTGGGAAATTTGTGATGATGGTAATTTAATTAATGGAGATGGTTGTGATAATGAATGCCAAATAGAACCTGAATGTGGTGATGGGGAAGTTAATCAGATTTGGGAAATTTGTGATGATGGTAATTTAATTAATGGAGATGGTTGTGATAATGAATGCCAAATAGAACCTGACCCAATTTGTGGAGACGAAATTATTAATCAAGTTTGGGAACAATGTGAACCTCCAACAAGTGAATGTACTGCTGGATACAATGAAACATGTACTTATTGTGATTTAGGATGCCAAAATATTACTAAAACCGGGCCCTATTGTGGAGATGGGAACAAAGATATCTGTATAGGAAATTGTGTTGAAGATGAAGAATGCGATGGCTTAGACGGATTAATACCAGGTTATATTTGTGATGAGGAGTGTAAATTAATTCCTGGACCTTGTGAACATGATGTTGCAATAAGATATAGTTATGCGAACAGTGTATGGACTGGAATTGCTATTAGGCCTGAATTTGGAGGTTGGATGTTAGATGATCCAGAAGAATTAGAACAAGGACAAGACTATGTAATTAAATATTATGTTGATAATAAAATAGAAAATTCAACAAACACTATCCACGTTGTTCTAAAGATAGATAATATTACTTTAGCAGATTATATTACACCGATAAATAATTTCCACTACAAAAATGTAGATTGGAATACAATTAACATAACAACAGGAACCCATATGTTAAATTTATTTGTAGAAAAAGTAAATGAAACAGATTGTAATCAAACAGATAATTATGCCCATAGGGAAATAATTATTTTGCCTTCTAATGATCCTATCTGTGGAAATGAAATTGTTGAAATTGGTGAACAATGTGATGATGGTAATTTAGATGAAACAGATGGTTGTCTAAATGACTGCACATATACTTTCTGTGGAGATGGTTATATGCAAAATCCAAATGGAATTGGATTAGGTGGGCCACTAGATGATGGTGATGAAAGTTGTGATGATGGTGCTAATAATGATTTATTAAATTCATGTACAGATGTGTGTACTTTAACTTTCTGTGGTGATGGATTTATTCAAGATCCTAATGGTCAAGGAATTGTTGAAGGTTGTGATGATGGAAATATTATTGATGGAGATGGTTGTGATAGTGGTTGTCAAGAAGAAGAAATAATTACTTGTGGAGATGGAGAAGTTAATCAGATTTGGGAACAATGTGATCTTGGTATTAATAACGGAGATACATGTACAGCACCTTATGATGGTTCTTGTACTTATTGCGATTTAGAATGTCAAAATATTACTTTAATAGATGGAACTTGTGGGGATGGAAATCTAGATGAACCTTGGGAACAATGTGATGATGGTAATTTAATTAATGGAGATGGTTGTTCAAGTTCTTGTCAAAAAGAAATTTGTACAACTGATATTGATTGTGATGATGGAATTTATTGTAATGGTCAAGAAGTTTGTAATCTAAATACTTATGAATGTGAAACAGGAACTGTTGTTGAATGTTCTATATTTGATTTACCTACTATAAATATCTGCACAAACGATCCTGACTTAAATCCATTTACTCTGGATTATGCACTTGGATTTACTTCAACATGTAATGAACTTACACAATCTTGTACAACAGATAGTTACGACTTTACACATACTTGCGAATTATCTTGTGGAGCTGAATGTCTTGTTGGAGATTCTGAAACAACAGAATGTGGAACAGATGTTGGTGAATGTGAATTTGGAGAAATTGTTGTAGAATGTACAGAAGAATGTTTATGGGATGAAAGCTCTGGAGAATGTATAGGTGAAATTGGACCTGCAGAAGAAATTTGTGATGGATTAGATAATAATTGTAATGGAGAAATAGATGAATTTTTATTGGAAGAATTCGAAAGAATATCTTATAGCACTGTTGATACAGGAAATGTTATTTTAATAAATGGATATTCAGAATTTGTAGAAGAAAATGTAGACTTTTTCCATGGTTATGTTCATCAAAGAGATGGGGAATACCTTGGTTTTGGGAGTATGCATGCAAGAGGAACAACTACAACAAATGAAAAAATTCAAATAAATGTTAAATTTGATGTTACAGAACTTGTAGAATATACTTGTGATCATATTACTTGGAGAAATTATGCGAGAGGAACTTACTGGATGAACGGAATTGGAACAGTAACTGTAGAATATGATTATATGGATATAACTTACTGGTTATTAACTGGAGAAATCGACGCTGTTGGTGAGGGGGATGTTGACTTTGAATTTACAACAATGATTGATAGAAGGTTTTAAGCCTTATTTTCATCAAAAATAAGTAACAACAGAAATATATTTCTTAACGACAATAATGCTTAAATAGGGTATCACTCTGAAGTTACTATAATGGTTAAGAAAATCCAATTATTTGCAGTAAGTTTTTTAGTTATCTTGGTATTAAGCCTTACCTTTACAGGCGCTATTACTGGTGCTATGGGAAATGCTAGAATGACATTATATCCAGAAGTAAATGGATGGACAAATACTATCCTTGAAGAAACTATTTTAGTAAGAAATGTGAATGCTATTCCAATTAATGTAACTTTAGAAGTTGATGAAAATTCAACAGATTTTTTAGAATTAATTGATGATTCTTATCTTCTTCAACCAGATACTGAAGAAAAAGCTAAATTTATTATAAGAGTTAAAAAGGAAGGAATTTATAATGGGAAAATAAATGTTTTCTTTAAAAACCCTACAAATGAAAAAGAAGCAGGAGTTGCGTTGGTTTCACAAATAACAATTATAGCTAAAAAAGATCAAGAATATGAAGAAATTGATGATGAAGAAAACGAATATCAAGAAGATGAAAATCAAGGTAATTCGACAATAACTGGGAATATTATTCAAGATATTAAAGACATCGAAATGAATCCTGCAACAATGATGGTTGGAAGTAGTTTATTGCTACTTGTAATTCTTTTAATCTTATTATCTGTTATGGCAAAAAAGAACAAAAAAAAGAGGAGAAAAATAAATGGTAAAAAAAAGACATGAAAAAATTAATATTATTCACATTTTTAGCAATCCTATTAGTTGGCCCAGTATTAGCTTTTAATGCAGATGTTGCTTATGTTGTGGAAGATAATACTAATTCTGTTTTATTAAGTGAACTTAACACCGCAAAATTGTCATATGATATTATTTATGAACCTTATATTACCTCAACAGATTTTTCACAATATAAAATGATTTTAGTAGGTGATGATAATTTTGAGAACCCCGAAGATATCCCAGTAAATCAATATAATTCTTTGCTTGCTAACTCTTATCATTTTTATAAAAAAGGGATAATCTTTGTGAATTATCAATGGGGATGGAGTAGTGTCAAAGGTTCTACAACAAGCCCCTCAAGTATTGAATTAAATAAAATTAAACCTCCCTTTACTGATAATGTTCCTGAAACTTTCTGGGCATACAACTCATATAATCAAAATGTTAAAATTTATTATTTAACAGCTGCAAAAGCAAAAGTTACTAAATTTATAGCACATGCGGGGGGAACTTCTCATACAGAAAATGATGCGGTGGTTGCTGTAGCATCTCCAGGCACTATTTATCTTAATGGAAATGTTGGGCAGGGAAGAAGTATATTTTTTGGGGCTGTTTATGCAGAAGATTGGACAACAGAAACAACACAATTGTTTAGAAATTCTCTAGACTGGGTATTAAATGGGGAAGATGGGGATGGGGATGGATATTTTGGAGATGAGGATTGTAATGATTCAGATCCTTTAATAAATCCAGATGCAATAGAAATAGCTTATGATGGTATTGACCAGGACTGTGATGGTTCTGATTTAATAGATGTTGATGAAGATGGATATAATTATACAGTAGATTGTAATGATACTGATTCAACTTATAATCCTGGAAGTACTGATTTAACAAAAAATTGTATAAATGATGCCCCAACAATTGGAACCTTGCCAGATTTAACTGTTTTTGAATCCTATGTTATTCAAGTTTCTGTTTCTGCAAGTGATCCTGAAGAAGATAATCTTACTTATTATATTAATAGTACTTCTTTTACACAACAAGACAATATTTTTACTTGGCAAACAGGTTATTATGATGCTGGAAATTATACTTTTGAAGTGACTGTTAGCGACGGACAATTAAATGTTACAGAAACTTTCAATGTAAAAGTTAAAGACAAAAACCAACCACCAATATTAAACTCTACAATTCCAAACCTAAGCTGGGATGAAGATACAAATTATAGTTTAAATCTTTCAGGTTATTTTTATGACCCAGATATGTCTGGAGATTTAACTTATGGGATTTTTAATACCTCAACAGACCAAAATATTACAGCAAATATAGTTAATGAAACTGCTAATTTTAGTGTCCAAGAAAACTGGAATGGCCAAGACTGGATAATTTTTTATGCATATGATGGAGAAGATTATACAGAATCAAATAATGTAACTTTAACAGTTCTTCCTGTAAACGACGCACCCGTTCTTGTTAGTACTGTACCTAATCAAACTTGGAATGAAGATGAAAACTTAACAATTGACTTAAGTAATTATTTTTTAGATATTGACAGTGTTTTAACATATATTCTTGTTGGAGCTTCACAAATTACTATGAATATTGTTGATGATATTGCAACATTTACACCTGCAGAAAATTGGTTTGGAAAAGAAACAGTTAGAATAAATGCGACAGACGGAGAGTTCAGTGTCCTAAGTAATGATTTTAATTTAACAGTTCTTCCTATTAATGATGCACCTGTTTTAGATTTAATTTCAAATATAACTGTTCTAGCAGGAAATCTTGTTCAAGTTAATCCAACTGCAACAGATGTTGATGGAGATTTGTTGTCTTTTGAATTTGGTATACCCCTTGATGGAAATGGTCAATGGCAAACAACAGGAGATGATGCAGGAGATTATGTAGTAACTGTAACTGTTAGTGATGGAAATGAAGAAGATTTCCAAGATGTTAATATCCATGTTCTAAACAAATTTTTAATAAATGAATTTATGCCAAACCCTTCATCAGGAAATGAATGGATAGAATTATACAATATTTATGATCAATCAGTAGACTTAAGCCAATGTGAAATAATTGATGGAGCTAATAATATTTTTGGATTAAGTGGAACTTTAAATCAAAATGAATTTTATGTTCTTGAAATAAATAATAAACTAAACAATCCTGGAGATCTTTTAGAACTTTATTGTGCTGGGGAACTTCTTGATAGTGTTACATATGGGATTTGGGATGACGGAAACTTAACAGACAATGCAGAGCTTCCAGGTGTTGGACAATCTGCAAGCAGAGATCCTGATGGAACAGATACTGATAATGACTTTGATGATTTTAGAGTATTTGAATATCCTACAAAAGGGTTACCAAGTGATACAGACATGGTTCCACCTGTTGTTGAATTAACAAGTCCTGCAGATGCAACATTATTTACAGACACAAGAGATATTGAAGTGAGTTTTATTGCTACAGATGATTATTCAGAAACATTAGATTGTAATATCTTTGCTAATGATGAAATCAAGGCATCTGTTAATGCTGTTAATAACACTGAAAAAACTGTTTTATTAGATAATTTAGTAGATGACATGTATAGTTGGAATGTTGAATGTTATGACCAAGTTAATTACGCTTTTGCACCTCTTAATTGGTCCTTTGAAATAAGTGCTCCTGACAATCCTATTTTGGCATTAATTGAAAATAAACAAGTTAACGAAAATGAAACTTTAACCTTTACAATTTCTGCAACAGATTCAGATGGTGGAAATCTATTTTTCTCTGCAGAAGATTTACCAACAGGAGCAAATTTTATTGACAACAGCGACGGAACAGCAACTTTCACTTGGACACCAGATTACGACCAATCAGGAGATTATAATGTTAAATTTACTGTGAAAGATTCAACAGATTTAGAAGACTCTGAAACAATTGAAATTAAAGTTAATCATGTTAAAGCACCACCACAATTTAGTGATATAAATAGGTGTGAAATAATTAATTCTAAATTAGTAATTGATATTAAAGAACCTGATTCAGGAGATGATTTTGAAATTGATGAAGAAATTAATATTGAAGTTGAAATATCTAATGATTATTCAGAAGATTTAGATGTTGATGTTGAAGTTTATTTATATGACATGGATGAAGAAAATACTATTGAAGATAAAAAAGATAGTATGGATGTTGATGAAGGAAAAAACGAAGATTTTGAATTCACAATAACAGTTCCAAATGATATAGAAGATCATGATTATGCAATTTTTGTTTTGGCTGAAGGTAAAAATGGAGAAACATTATGCAATGAAAAATATGTTGAAATAAATCTTGAAAGAAAAGACCATGACGTTATTGTAAGTGATGTTATAATTTCCCCTGAAATTTCTTTCCCAGGCGGAGATATTGATGTAAAAGTAGATGTTGAAAATATTGGTAATGATGAAGAAGATGTTACTATTCAAATTAAGAATACAGAACTTGGAATTTTAGTAACTTCAGAGGAATTTGAAATAGAAGAATATGATGAAGACGACTTTGAATCAAAATCATTTAATATTCAAATTCCTGAAGATGCAGAAGAAAAAGAATATGAATTAACAGTAACAGTTTACTTTGATAATGGTGATGAGAAACACACTTTAACAAAGAATTTTGCAGTGATGGTTGGGATTAACTCAGGTTCTGGAAGGAGTGGAAGCACCTTAGGATTAATGCCTATTTATTTAAATCAAGGCTCAGGAACTACTGATACAAGTGACGGAAATACTATTGAATTAAAGCAAGATAAAGACTCAAGATTAGGAGAAATTCTTCCTGTTGAAAACAGAACAAACTGGTGGCTTAATTTAGTATTGATTCTTGGGATTCTTGTGTTGATAATTTTGATTATATTAGCTGTGTTGTAAGGCACCTTATGGGGCACTATAGCTATTGTAACTCTTTAATGACTACAGATAGAAATATTTATAAAGGACTTGGAATATGTATTTCTACATGAAAACAAAGATAATTACTTTATTTGCCGTTTTAAGTATTCTTTTACTTGGTGCTAATTTTGTTAGCGCTGAAGATTATAATTTTGAATGCAGTAATTTAAATCTTGTTGCAGACGGTGTTGGAATGCAAACAGGTTCTGGCACAATAAACTTAAATGTTCCAGGTGAACCTGAATTAGGATTGCTTTATTGGGCAGTGAGGGGACAAGGAGATGCTAATATTAATGTAAATAATGTTTCTATTCTAGGAGATTTAATTAAACCGCCTTTTGTTAATCCAGTTTGGTGGAGTCTTGCCTATAGTTATGTTTTTGATTTTACATCTCATGTTTCTGAAGGCTCGAATATTTGGGAATTAACAGGTTTAAGCCGAATTCCCGGGATAAAAGACCCTAGCGCAGCTGCTGCTTTTGTTGTTTATGAAGATGAAAATGTAGAAAATATTATTCAAATAAAATCAATAAATGATTTTTCATATATTGGACTTAATGTTCCTTTAAACCAATCAGATCCTGTAAACTTTGAATTTGAAGCTACCTGTGAAGATAGAACAGCTAAAATTATTCTTGCTGTAGGAGATGCAGAACCTTTACCAAGAACAGATAAAATTTGGTATCAAACAGGTGTTGGAACAGCTCCAAGTTATATTATTGGAACTGGAAATATTTTAGCTGAAAATGAATTAAAAAGTGCACAAGGTCCTGAAGCAGATGTTTATCAAACAGAAATAACAATTCCCGCTGACCATGATTATTTAAGTATTCAAGTTGAAAGTCCTTATCCAAATGGTGTTGGAGATAGTTTAATATTAATTTCAACAGCTATGGTTCTTGAATGTGAATTAAAAAAGTCTTGTGAAAAAATTGTTTGTGAAGATTATACATATTCAAATTGTCCAAATAGTTGCGGAAAAATATGCATATCTAGTTTTTGTAGTGGTGTACCACCTCATATAACTTGCACAGATGATTGTGAAGGTGAAGGAAGTTGTTATACTCTGGATAATAAAAAATCAAAGAAAGATACACAGATTATCCAATATTGTGAACCATTATGGACTTGTGGAGGTTGGAGTGAATGTAATGATGATGTTCAAACAAGAAATTGTGAAGACGCAAATTCTTGTGAGTTTAGTTATAATAAACCTGGGGAAACAATTGGATGCTCAGAAGTTCAAGTTCTTGAAAAAGAACCTGAAACAAATGTTGTTTTATGGGTTTTACTTGGTCTTTTAATACTTTTAATATTGATTTTAATTGTTCTTGGGGTGTTATAAAATGGTTATTTATCCATCTCATGTTGGGCCTTTTGATAAAGGTGTAGCAAAATTACAAAGCTATAATTCAGAAGTAGCTTCTATTTCAGAATATATTGATAAAAAAAATAATACTAAAATACCTCAAGACCCTTCAGAAGGTTCTGTTAGAACCAAAGAATCTTTTATCTATGTTCCAACTACATTTATTAACAGCCCAGAAATACCTAACCCTGAAAGGCCAGGAGGAGTTTGGTATAATAATAATTCAATTGTTATTGATTTTGCAGAAGAAGCTACATTAAAACATAAAAATGGTCTTAAATTTAGATTAAATGGACAAACACAAACTAGCTTAGAAGGCGCAGTTAATCAATCAATGGATAATTCTCAAAAAATATCTAAGGAGCTGTGGAAGAGAAATGCTCTTGAAAACCAAATTATAATCCAGCACCTTCCAGTATCTTCTATGGACAAACAAAGAATATTCCAAAAAATGTTTAATGAAGATGTAACAAAATATCAAAAAATTTTAGATTCCTTAAATATAAAAAATATTGAATTACAATTTTATAATAGGGATATTATAAACAATGCAGGATATTGTTTTGCAGATCAAGCTCTTGCTTATTTAGATAAAAAAGGACAAAGATTCATAATTAATGGGGCTTCTCAAAGCCTTCATAAAGACATTAAAACAATGGGAATTATGGGCAAATCAAGTTAATCAAAACCCTTAAAAACTCACATTTACCTTTATATTTGTAGACTAGATCGGCGGGATAGCCCTCCGCCATTTGCAAACGGGCTTTATGGCAGACTACGAGTGGTGCGTGATTAGTGCGTCAGAAAGTCTTTGTTCCAACATTGACGCTTTGTCCGCTTTGATCTTGTAGGTGCGAATCGGGTCAGACCTTGATCGGAGCAGCCCTAACCATTTATTAAGATGCTTAGTGGGTCGCAGAGCTGAGGAAGAATAAAGGTTGCTTTTTGATTATCTATGAGCTAACTGCTCGGTCTACACTTAATTATTAAAATATACTTCTTAAACACTAAATTAATAAACTATTTTTTACTTTATCTTTTATGAAAAAAGGTGATAAAAAAGGTCAGTTTTATTTAATAGCTGCTATGATCATGATTATCATAATAACTTTATTTGCAGTTATTTTTAATTTTTCAGAGAAAAGTGATGTTTCTAAACTTAAAGAACTAGGAGAACAATTAAGTATTGAAAGTGAAAAAGTTCTTGATTATGATACATATAATGGAGAAAACGAAATAGAAACTTTTACTCAAGAATTTTCATCATATGCTGGGAGCGATGTAAAAATATATTACATTACAGGGAGGAAAGGAGATATAGGAGCATATAAATATGTTGATGACGAAAAAATAATAATACCTGTTGACGAAATTGGGGAGGAGATACATTTAACTCTTGATGGGATAGATCACAAGTTTGATATACAACCAGGAGAAAATTTTTACTATGTTCTTTCTCAAGATATTAACGGGGAAACCCATGTTGTAATAAACCGATAAAAATGAAAAATGAAAAAGTCGTGATAAGAATCATTAAAAACAAAAGAGCAATAAGTGTAATGGTTGGATATGTATTATTAATCTCTTTTGCAATTATTATGAGTGGTGTGGTATATACCTGGTTAAAAAGTTATACTCCTACAGATAGTTTTGATTGCCCTGATGAAATTTCTTTGTATATAAAAGAACTTAAATGTATTTCCGAGCCTAATTCTGATAAACTTAATTTAACTTTAGAAAATAATGGTAAATTTAATATCGGGGGTTATTATATCCGGGCTGCAGAAATAACTCACCCTGAATTAACTACCTTAGACTTGTCGGAGTACTTATTAGATGAATCTTTTAATAATGTTATCAAGTTGCATCCCGGAATTAAATTTCTAGGAGAAGAAAATCCCTTAAAACCTAATGAAGAAATAAAAAATGTTTTTGAATTAGTTGATGAAATCTCTTTAATAGAAATTATCCCTTTTAGATACCAAGAATATGATAATAAAAAAAGATTAGTAATTTGTGGGAACGCTCAGATAGTTCAAGAAATATCCTGCGGCCCAACAGCATAGGCACTAAAATTTAAAAAGAAAAATACACTTAACAAAATATGAAAACAAAAGCAGTTTCACCGGTTATCGCAACAGTTTTATTAATAGCAATTGTTGTGGTTATTGCTCTTATAGTCTTCTTATGGTTTAGAGGTATTGGGCAAGAAACCGTTACAAAATTTGGTGGGAAAAATATAGAGGTTGTTTGTGATGAAGTATCTTTTGAAGCAGGTTATTTAGAAGGGGATTTATATATCTCTAATCTAGGAAATGTTCCGATATATTCTTTTGAATTGGCAAGTTACTGGGATGGAGGACATGAGAAAAAAGAAATTAATGAAAGTGTTCTTGATTGGCCTGAATTAGGTTTAAACCAAGGTGGAACTTATTTTGGAACAATCGCTACCCCTGATTCAAGCACATACCAAATAGTCTTAACACCAATTTTAAGGGGGAGTTCAGATGCTGGGGAAAGAACCCATAAATGTAATGAAAACCAACATGGTTTTGTAATAATAATCCCCTAAATCTTTAAATTTAGAATAAAAAATTAAAACTAAAAATGGTAAAAAATAAAAAAGCATTATCCACAATAATAGCAACTGTGATTTTAATTCTTTTAACAATTGCTGCAACGATAATTATTTGGACAACTATTCAGGGAACAATTGAAGATAATATAAGTTCTGGAGAAGCTTGTAATGCGGAGATATTCGATAAAATTACAATAAATAGCAGATATACCTGTTATAATGAAACTTCTGGGCTATTTCAATTTTCAATAAGTCTTGGGGAGATAGAAATAGATTCTTTATTAATTTCTATTGGAACTGAAGGATTTTCTAATAGTTTTGAAATGAGTAATGAAGAGTTAGCTATTCCTTATATCACAAATTATACGGGGGGATTAGGAAATATAAATCTTCCTGCAAAAAATAGTGGAAAAACATATTATTTTAATATTACTGCAAGTGAACTTTCAGGAGAACCTGTTTCAATAATAATTGCCCCTATAATAGATGGAATTTCATGTCAAAAAACAGATTCATTATTTCAAATTGATTCTTGTGAAGCTTTAATTTAAATTTAATAGAAGAACTTTTAAACCAAACAGTACTTTGTTAATTATGTTTAGGGAAAAGAGAGGACAAATCTGGATTGAAACAGTCATTTATACTTTAATCGCTTTTGTTATGATTGGAATAGTTCTTACTTTTGTTAAACCTAAACTAGCAGAATTGCAAGATAAAGCAATTATTGAACAATCTCTTATTATAATGAAAGAAATTGATGGAATTTTATCAGATGTTTCTACTACTGGACCAGGAAATAAAAGAATAATTGAAATAGGAATAAAAAAAGGAATTTTAAAATTTGATGGAATAGAAGATACGATTACTTTTGAAATTGATAGCCAATATGCTTATAGTCAAGTTGATGAAGCTTTTGAAGAAGGAGGAATTACAATAGTTACTCAAACAAAAGGAAATTATAATTTAGTATCTTTAATAAACAATTGCACAGAACAATATAATATAACGCATAATGGGGAAGATGTTTCTAGAACAATTACAAAAGCTCCAACATCTTATACTCTTTCCATTACAAACACGGGAATAGAAGGAACTAAAACAATCATAGACATAAACTTTAATTAAAATGGTTGCTGAAAACACAGAAATTTTAAATTATCCAAGAGTTGCAATAGACTTTTCTCCAAAAATTCCTCCATTAAAAAAACTAAAAGATAAAACAAAAATAAACATAAGATATGCTTTGTTAACTCCCTATGTTTATGCGCATATTTATTGGAATTCTAAGCTTTATGAACTTGTATATGAAATAGAAGAACCTTTTTTAAATGAACAGGAAAAAAAGCAATGGAAAAGAATAACTAAAATTATGAAAGATATGATTAATTTTGATACTGTTATTGAAAGGGAAAGGGAAATTCTTTTAGAATATATTGATAAGAGGTTTAAGGTTCTAGCAATTGAACTTGGTATGAATCTTTCCTATGAAAGTTATAGAAAAATATACTACTATCTTATTAGGGATTTTGTAGGATTTAATGAAACAGATCCTTTGCTAAGAGATTATTTTGTAGAAGATATTGAATGTAATGGTGTAGATAGTTCATTGTATATTGTTCACAGAATTTTTAGAAATCTTAAGACAAACATAATTTTTACAGATAATACTATCTTAGAAAGTTTTGTTGAAAAACTTGCCCAAAGGTGTGGGAAATATATTTCCTATTCAACACCTATTTTAGATGGTAGCTTGCCTGATGGAAGCAGGGTTAATGCCACATATACCAAAGATATTACTAGTCGTGGACCAACATTTACAATTAGGAAGTTCACTAAAACACCTTGGACACCTGTTCAATTACTTGCATTTAAAACATTAAGTCCTGAAATGCTTGCATATTTATGGTTATTGGTTGAATATAAAATGAATTTATTAGTTACAGGGGGAACTTCTTCAGGTAAAACAACTTTACTAAATGCCGTTGCTTTTTTTATCCCTCCTGAAGCAAGAGTAGTAAGTATTGAAGATACACGAGAGTTAAATCTTCCTAGAGAAAATTGGCTTCCAAGTGTTACAAGGGCTGCAACAGGTTTAGGAAGTACTGGAGAAATTGATTTATTTGCATTGCTAAGAGCTTCTTTTAGACAGAATCCTGATTATGTTATTGTAGGTGAAGTTAGAGGTAAAGAAGCCTATGTTTTATTCCAGGGTATGGCATCTGGTCATTCATCTATTAGTACTATGCACGCAGATTCTGTAGATACTGTTATTAAAAGATTGGAAACACCACCTATTGAACTATCTCCAACATTATTGAATACTTTAGATTGTGTAGCAATTATGACCCATGCCCTTGTGAATAAACAAGAAACCAGAAAATTAAAAGAAATTGTGGAGATAGTAAGTGTTGATGCAGATGGAACTGCCTTGACAAATACTCCTTTTGTATGGGACCCACAAAAAGATCAATTTTATTTTAAAAAACATAGCCAAGTCTTCCAAAAAATATCTAAAAGACATGGTTTAACAGTTGAAGAACTGGATTTAGAATTTCGTAGAAGAGTTCAATTGATATACAAAATGTATCAAAAGAAAATCTTTAGATTTGAGGAAGTTCAAGAAATTGTTAATAGGTATTATAAAAAACCTTTAGAAGTTTTAAAAGAATTTGGAGTTGAGTAAATCACAATATTTAATAATCTAAATTCACTCTTTTTTTTATGAGGGCCGGTGATATTACATTTCTTAATCAGCTAGTTAATACTATTGAACAATCTAGCATTAGGATGGAAGAATATTATGAAAAAAAGAATTATGAAGAATTCAATAAATCTAAAAAATTAATTTTAGAAATGATAACTAAAATTTCAAAAATAATAAAATAAAATGGTCATTAAAGAAGAAATTAAAAATCATTTCCAAGGATTAAGGGTTGCTATTGCCCATGAAAGGAGAATAATAAATGAATTAAATATCTTGCTTAAACATTTGCAAACAGTAAAAATGGGGGGGGAGAAAAAAATGCTTTCTTCCCAAATAACTTCTTTGAAAAATTCTTTGGAAAAAACAAATCAAGAAATTTCAAAGATTGTTGGTAAAATCTCTCTTGCAAGACCTTTGCAACCTAAACCTATTAATCAAAAAACTGTTGAAAAACCATTGACTCAACAAGTTTATTCTACTAACATAAATCCTCCAATAAATACCATTCCTGTATCTACAAAAAAATTAAAAAAAGGTAGGACAAGAAAATTGCAAAAAGAGTTTAAATTTGGTAAACTTGAAAGAGAAATTATTGGAAAAATTAATAAAAAAAGGAAACAAGTAAATAAGAAAAAAGTTGTAAAAATCAGCCCGTATATAAAAACAGCGAGTAAGATCTTTTCTAAAAAAGCAGATTCTTTATCTAAAAAAGGCATGTTTAAATTTCTTGAAAGAGATTTAATAAAATATAATTCCCCACTTACTTTAACAAGTTATATTTCTTTGATATTATTCACAACATTAATTTCATTTTTTATAGGTATTTTTCTTTTTATTTTCTTTTTATTTTTTAATGTTGGTGCAACTTTTCCTTTTATTAGCTTGATGCAGGAAGAGATTTTAATTAGAATGATGCAAACTGTTTGGTTGGTTCCTTTTGTACCTATTGGAACCTTCTTTGTTATTTACCTTTATCCTGCATTAGAAAGAAAATCTGCTGAAGGAAAAATAAATCAAGAGCTACCTTTTGCAACAATAAACATGGCAGCTATTTCAGGGTCTATGATCAACCCTACAGAAATTTTTAGGATAATAATAGCTACAAAAGAATATCCTGCACTTCAAAAAGAATTTACAAAACTTTTAAATGAAATTAATATTTACGGATATAATTTAGTTGTAGCTTTAAGAAATAGTGCCTTTAATAGCCCTAGTTTAAAACTTGCAGAACTTTTGAATGGATTAGCAACAACTATTAACACAGGGGGGGATTTACCTGGATTTTTTGAAAAAAGATCTCAATCATTATTATTTGAACATCGTCTTGAAAGAGAGAAATATACTAAATCTGCTGAAACTTTTATGGATATATATATCAGTGTGGTTATTGCTGCTCCAATGATTTTAATGCTGTTGATGATGATGATGAAAATAAGTGGAATAGGGATGGCCCTTAGCACAGGAATGATTACTTTAGTAATGGTCCTAGGGGTTACTGTAATTAATATTCTCTTTTTGACATTTTTACAATTAAAACAACCTAATGGATAATAAAAAATGGAATTAAAAAAAATACACAAAATAGGAATAGTTATTGGGGTAATAATAGTTTTAGCTTCGCTTTTCTTTTTTAATTCTAAATTTTTCTTCATGTTCCTGGGTCTTGGGTTTTTATTGATTGCCCTGCCTTTTGTATTAACATTAATGAAAGAAACTAAAATCTCTGCAGAAAAAGAAGAAATGTTTTTAGAATTTGCAAGAAATCTTGTAGAGAGTGTTAAAACAGGAACCCCTATTAGTAAGAGTATAATAAATTTAAAAGGAAAAGATTATGGTGCCTTAACCCCGCACATCGATAAATTAGGGAATCAAATTTCTTTAGGAATCCCATTAAGCAAAGCTTTGGAAGCTTTTTCAAAAGATATTGAAAATAAAACAATTTCAAGAGCATTAACACTTATTGGCCAAGCTGAAAGAGCTGGAGGAGAAATTGGGATTATTTTAGAAGCTGTTGCAGGTGCTGTTAGTATGTCTGACAGATTAAAGAAAGAGAGAAAATCAACAATCTCTACACTTGTTGCCCAGGGATATATTATTTTCTTCATATTTATTGTAATTGTATTAGTTATGCAATTTAAGATTATTCCTATGATTTCTGGAATTGCAGATACCGGGTCGGTCACAAGCGAATTAGGGGGTATTGGAGGTCTTGATGGAGGGTCTGCTATTGATGAAAATGAAATGGCAAATGCTTTTTTGTATATGCTTTTAATACAAGGTCTTTTTAGTGGGTTGGTTATTGGGAAACTTTCAGAAGGAAATATTAAAGCAGGGGTTAGACACTCTTTTGCACTTATGTTATCTGCATTTTTAGTTTCAGCTATCGCTAATATAATAATTGGTTAATAAAAATGAAAGAAGAATTAATAAAAAAGGAGGTTACGCTAAGGAAACCTTGGTTTCCTAGCAATAAAAAAGGATCTCATGTCGGTTTAATCTTGTCTTTTGCGATATTCATAATTTTTATAGCTTTCATGTATCCTTTAGTAGGTCCTGCTTTAGAGTTAAAAGAAGATAAACAAATTGTTTTAAGTTCTTTGGAAAAAAGCCTATTTGAACAATTTTCCAGTGATATTGTAACAATTACTTTAGACATGGGAAACACTATTGGAGTCGGAACAAGTTGCATACAAATTCAAGATGATTTTTTTTCTGGTATTGGAGAAAATATAATTATCAAAGATGAAATAGGTTCTATTCATGAATATTCTAAATCTGATGATATAATCTATATAGATACTACTGGGTCAGAACTTGCTTTTTTAAAAATGCAAGCTTCTGATGAATTAACTTCTTCTTATCAAACAAGTTTAGAATCTTGCGTTTTGGTTGCAGATATTGACACTAAGTTTGAATTGATTACTACAAAAAATTGGATTCTTGAATCTAAAATAATTGAAATGTTTGGTTTTTATGAAGCAGGTTATGAACTTCTCAAGGTAGATATACTTGGGGTCCCTGCTGAAAATGATTTCTGGTTTAAATTTGAATATTCTAATGGAACTATAATCAGTACTGAAGAAAGAGAAATTTATACAAGTATTTATACTTCAGAAAATTCAATACCTTATATTGATTTAGATGGAAACATAAGCTCTGGACTAATTACAATAATAGTGTGGTAAATAAAAACTTTCAAAAAGTTTTTAGAATCAAATAGAAAAAAAGAAAGAGTAAATAAGAAAAAAGAAAGAATAAACAAGAAAAAAGAATAGTTAATAAAAAATGAATTTAAAACAAAATAAAAAAGGGTGGATAAAAATTATGGAAGCATTTATTTCTATATTAATAATAATGGTTGTTATTTTAATTGTTATAGATCAGGGTTATTCCCCAAAAAAAATAAATTCTGAATATATTATTAACAAAGAAATTACAATCTTAAGAGAAATTCAATTAAATGAATCTCTGAGGGCAGAAATTCTTAGTTCAACACCTCCTTTAGGCTGGGAAGATGCTGGTTTTCCTTCTGAAACTAAAAATAAAATAATTGAAAAAACTCCAGATGCTTTTGAATGTGTTGCAGAACTTTGTAGTCTTGAAGATAATTGTATTTATGAAGATTCTCCTGACCAAAACACCTATACAAAGTCTGTTGTTATTTCTGCTAATTTAAATTCTTATTCCCCTAAGCAATTAAAAATATTTTGTTGGGAAGATTAAAAAAAAATGAAAAACCTAAAAAAGATATCAAAAAATACTTATGAAATTCCTAAAGAAGGTAACATGCTAGTTCCTGGAAGAATCTTTGTTTCAGATAAATTAGCTAAAAATATCGACGATAAAAGCATTGAACAAATAAGTAATGTTGCCACACTTCCTGGCATCCAAAAATACTCGCTTGGTATGCCTGATATTCATAGGGGTTTTGGATTTACAATAGGTGGTGTTGCTGCTTTTGATGCTAAAAAAGGAATTATTTCCCCAGGGGGGGTGGGTTTTGATATTAATTGCGGTATGAGGTTGCTTAAAACAAATTTAACTAAAAAAAATATAATAAAACAACAAGCAAAAATAGCTAAACAACTTTACAAAAAAATTCCATCTGGTTTAGGGAGAGGGAGTAAATTCCAAATAACATATAAAGAATTTCCAAAAATCTTGAAAGATGGTGCCCAATATATGATTCAAAAAGGATTTGGAACAAAACAAGATTACCTCCACTCAGAAGAAAAAGGTAAAATCAAAAATGCTAACCCAAAATATGTTTCGCAAAAGGCACTTAAAAGAGGAATTGGACAAATAGGTAGTTTAGGTGCAGGGAATCATTTTTTAGAAATTCAATATGTTGACAAAATATTTGATAAAAAACTTGCTAAAAAATTTGGTCTTGAAAAAAATCAAATAACAATAATGCTGCATGTGGGTTCTCGTGGCTTTGGTCATCAAATTGCTTCTGAATATATTGAAAAAATGAATAAAAAATATGGAAAATCAAAATTTTCAGATAATGGACTTACCCATGCCCCCATTAATAGTATTCTTGGAAAAAATTATTTGTCTGCTATGAATTGTGCAATTAATTATGCTTTTGCAAACAGACAACTTATTACTCATTGGGTAAGGGAAGAATTTCAAAAACTTTTTCCAGAATCTAAGACAGAAACAATTTATGATGTTTGCCACAACATAGCTAAATTTGAAACCCATGTTGTCGACGGTAAAAAAAAGAAATTATGCGTGCATAGAAAAGGTGCAACAAGAAGTGGAAAAGATCAACCAGTTATTATTCCTGGAAGCATGGGAACTTCTTCATACCTATTAATAGGAACAAAGAAAGCAGACAAATTAACCTTCAGTAGTACTGTGCATGGAGCAGGTCGTGTTGAAAGTCGTTCATCTGCCGCAAAAAGACTTAAAGGAGAAAAAATAAAATTATCACTAAAAAGAAAAGGAATACTTGTTGAAGCTGGTAGTATAAAAGGACTTGCAACAGAAGCTCCTGAAGTTTACAAAGACATTGAAGAAGTTATAAAAACAGTTACAGAACTTGGCATAAATAAAAAAGTAGCAAGATTGAAACCATTAATAGTTATCAAGGGTTAGTAATATTTATAAAAGATATTTTACTAGTTAAAACATAAAGAAAGATGGTGTTGAAAGTATTAAAATCGAAAAATGTATTTCTTATATTATTAGTAGCTGTTTTATTATTTTTTGTGGTTGCACAGAATGTTGATTCATACTTACCTTGTGGAGTGGGGGATTGCCGAGGAGATGGTTCATGCATTACCACTTTTTCTGCTGCAGAATGTTATGGGCATTGTGATGGTTTAAGTACTCAAACAGATGATTGTTGGAATGATCCTTATTGTACTACGAGTAGAGAAGGAGATATAATATTCTGCGTAGTTGATGGAATTACTTGTGAAAATGATTGTAATAACTGGGAAACTAGTAATTGTGATCTTATTTTTGACTGGCAAGAATGTGTAGATGCTAATTGTGATTGGACATATTTTTCTTGCCCTGTAGATCCCCTTTGTGAGCAAAGAGAAGGAGAGTCTTGTGGTTATTTTGATCTTTGTTGCATAGATGGACTTTCCTGTAAAATAGATATATGTAGGGATCTTTCAGTTGATCCTGTTTGTGGAAATGGTGGTGACCCTGAAACTGGTGAAATTTGTGATGAAGGAACTGCAGCTAATGCAGATTCTTGCTATGGGGCAGAGGGAAGTCAAGTTTGTGCAACAAATTGTTTGGGTTGGGTAGATTGTGAGTATTGTGGAGATGGTGAGGTGCAAGGTTCTTATGAATATTGTGAACCACCAAATGTTGTAAATGTTTGTACTGCTCTTTGCCAGGAGGATACTGATTTGGTTTGTGATTCTGTAAAAACAATTTGCGATGCTGCAAATTATGAATGCGGGGGGATATGGGATTCTTGTAGGAGTTCTTGGATTGATTGTACAGATGTATATGGAGATTGTCCTGGCGGAAACATTAATTGCCCAGCTGGAACTTGTATTTGTACTGATGATTCTTATAAAAAATGTGTTCTTAATGATATTTATTGGTATAATAGTTGTGATCAAATCGGGATTCAAGAATCTGAATGTGGAGCTGCTGGATGTACATACCCTGCCACTACTTGCTGTGTTCCTGAAACTGAAGCAACAACTTGTGCTGGAAAATGTGGAACTCAAACAAATAATTGTGGTATTTCTGTAACTTGCAGTGCTTGTACAACATGTCCTAATGGTGCTTGTGATAATGGTGAAACATGTTCATCTTGTTCAGCAGATTGTGGTTCTTGTTGTGGTAATGGCGATTGTGATAATGGTGAAACTTGTGGGGATACAAATGTTGCTCCTGAATGTAATGATGATTGTGGGGCTTGCATAACATGTCCTAATGGTGCTTGTGATAATGGTGAAACTTGTGGGGATACAAATGTTGCTCCTGAATGTAATGATGATTGTGGGGCTTGCCCACCTTGTGGATTAATTACTGCTACATGGAGTCCTTCTGGGATGGTTACTGAAGGAGAAGTAGTTTCTTTAATTGTAAATGGGGATGAATACTGCGAAGACCTTGAATTTTCTTTTGAAATTTGGGAAAGAGATGTGGGAGCAGATGATAGGGCTAAAGAACAACCAATTAATACTATTATTATGAATTCTGGATCTGCTGTTAATAGCTGGGAAGCTGAATGGGCTATTGATGAAATATGGAGCGATAATCCAAAATATTATTTCATAGCAAGCACTAATCCTGAAAAAGAAAGTGGAGATTTAGAAGTTACACAAGACACAAGTTATTGCGAAGATACCCCTGTAGATTTTTGTAGTGATTATAATATTACAAATTTTGGTTCTAATGCTCAATCTAAATGTGAATTAGATAATTGTAGTGCAATAGATAATAGTCTGCCAGATGGAGTTGACTGTGAAGCTGAAGGTGTTGATTGTTCTTGCACTTGGAGATGGCAAACAGGAGAATGTGCAGCTAGTTATGGATCAAAGGATATAGGAACTTGTCTTTTAACCGAACTTGAAGGTTCTACTAATTGTGAAGAAAGTAATTTTCTAGAATATGCTTGGACAGCTTTATGGGAATGGAGTTCGGGAAATTATTTTTCTGAAGACCCTCTAGATAATGATTATTGGAAAAATAGTAGTGCAAATCCTATTGTTTGGCATTATGACCCTGTAAATTTATATTCTGGACAAAATAAATCTATTCAATGTCAAGGAGGCAGCCGTTCAATTCCTTGCCCTGCGCAAATACAACTTCCTTTCTTTAATACATATAATTTAATTGTAACCTTGGTTGTAATTATTTTAATTTACTTTTTAATTAGTTCTGTTTCTAAGAAAAAGCTTGTTAAAAAAAGAAAAGTTAAGAAGAAAAAATAATTTTTTATTTTAGAGAGGTCATCTTTTTACTTTCAGTTAAATTATTTGTTTGTAATTGATATAAATAAATCCCTGCTGGATACTTTTCAGCATCCCAAATCACCTTATGTTCTCCTTCAAATTGATTTTCATTTACAAGAGTTTCTAATTTTTGACCTTTAATATTAAAAATATTTATTTCCACATTTCCTTCTTGAGGGGTTGTATAACTAATTGTGGTATTTGAATTAAAAGGATTTGGAAAATTTTTTAAGGAATATTTCTCTGAAACATTTGTACTTTCATTATCTTCTACCCCTAAAGTTGTTTGATCCATAATCATATTTGAATTTATATCAGCATCATCCATTTCCCTATTTCCATTTTCATCAATATGTATTTTAACTGCATTATAAAACCTAGGTTCATCCATTACTCCAACATTATAAGCATCTTTAAAATTATGAAGTCCTTGTATTCTTATTTCACTATTTAAAGGAATACTCCAATCTACCCCCGGTTCAACTACTCTACCTGTCTGAGGTTCTAAAAAAAGCCAACCATCTGAATCATTTAGATTAGTTTTAGTAAATATTGCAGTTACTGCATGATTAAATACCCCATCATCAGAATGAACTCCTGCAAAATATACTGGTAAATTAAGCAACCCATTATATTCTAAAGTATATTTAGGATGTATTAATCCAAAATCAGCCCTATCCGGATTATAACCATTTATAGATAAAAGATCCTGTATAACTCCATTAGTACAATCAAATCTTGTTTCTGGGTCTTGAGATCTTGGATCACTAACAGGTATAAATTCTCGGTTATTTAATCTAGTTATTATTGGATAAACTTTTCTAATCCATGCTTCTTTTTCAGAAGGTGTAGATCTCCCATATTCTCCAGGAAGATATTCTATATCCCCATTTAAATAATCTGTATAAACTTTTAAATCATTATCAATTCCAGGAGTTCCGTCTGCATCTATATCTGCTTTAGGATCTAAACTTCCTTTTATTAAATTATAATCATCTCTTAAATTATGATTATTATTTAAATCTGGCATTCCATAACTATCAAACCCGTCCACGACTTCGTTTCTAGGATTAAAAGCTTGATACCAAGTAGGTGTTTGAGAATAAACTTTTGGACCCAACAATAAAGCTGTTGTTAATAGTACGGGCTTCGCTATTGGCTTAATAACTTTTTTCCCAAATTTTAATAAATTGTCTATAGTCTTACTCATATTGTAACCACTCCTAAAGAGTATATAAAGCTTTCTTGGAACTCTTGGTGACAACAATAAATTTTTTAAAAAAATTTAGAGTAAACCAACACCTTTCCAAAAACATTCTCAAGAAATATTTATAAGCTTTATTTGACATTAACATCTAAGGAAAAAAGAGATGAAATCGAAAATAATTTTCTTAATATTTGCAAGCTTATTTCTTAGCTTGCTCCTTGTTTCTATGAGTAGGGCACTTGAAACAGATACTAATTATTATGGTGATGAAAAAGCGGTTACTGGGTGGCTTATGGCTGTAATGGTATTATCTTTAATCTTACTTATTACAATTGCGGTTTATTTTTCATTAAAAGTAGTTTATAAAAATAAATATGAAACTTATTTATTTAAAAACAAAAACAATTTCTACAATTTAATTAATTATGTTCATCATTCTAAAAGTGAAGGGTGGTCTAATAAGAATATTATTTCTCTACTAAAAAAATCAGGATGGAAAACAGAACAAATAAACTATGTAATAGAAGAATATGCTGGAAAAAGTAGAAACTTTGCAGAAATTCCTATAGATAAACTTCTTGGAAAGTCTAAAAAGAAACCACTTAGTCAAGGAGAACATATGCCTGAGAGTTATAAATAGTTAATTAATTACACAAAACTTAATAAAGCTTGAAGACAAAATCATAATATGGCGATAAAAATTTTTAAAAATTTTTTTAAAAGGATTTTCTCAAATATTTTCAAAGGGAAAAAAGATGTGAAATTAGGTTTTTATGGACCACCAAATGCCGGTAAAACCAGTTTAGCAAATAGAATATGTAAAGATTTTACTGGTGAAGAAATTGGAAGTGTGAGTAAAGTCCCTCATGAAACAAGAACTGTTCAATTTAAAGAAAAAGTTGAAATAGATTATAAGGGCAAAAAAATGATTTTCAAAATGATTGATACTCCTGGTATTGCTACAAGAATAGATTATGAAAATTTTCTTAAATTTAAGATAGGTAAAAAGGAAGCTAAAACAAGAGCTAAAGAAGCTACACAAGGTGTTATTGAAAGTATCAAATGGTTAGATGATATGGATGTAGTTGTGATTGTTCTAGATGCTAGTAAAAACCCTTACAACCAAGTTAATATAACTATTATTGGTAATCTTGTAGCTAGAAAGATTCCTGTATTAATTGTAGCTAATAAACTTGATTTAAAAAAAGCAGATGTTAAAAAAGTTGAAGCAGCTTTTCCAGAATATGATGTTGTTGGAATAAGTGCTAAGAAAGGTAAAAATCTTGAAGAATTTTATGAAGCTATCTTCAAGTTATCAAAAAAAATATAAGAAAAAGTTAAAAAGTATGTTTTACAACATATATAATAAAAAAAGATGGTTAAAAAGAGTGTGAGAAAAAGGATATTTAAGAAAAAGCCTGAAAAACTAAAAGGTTTTTCAATACAATTTATGCCTTTTACAGAGATAAAAAATCTTGATGGAACAAGAAGGATTCAAAAAATTTTAAAAATAGTTCTTGGAAACAAAATTTTAATTTTGCAAGGAAAACTTAGGCCTGAAGAAGAAACGAGGCTTATAGGAGATACAATGGCCATGATAGGGCATATAAAAAGTTTCAGAGGAATTGAACTAGCGGTGATTTCTGGGCATGATGATAAAAGTAATTTATTTGAACGTTTTAAAACAAATATTACAAATGCATTAGTTGGCGGAGATTTAGGTTCTGTAACAATAATTGGTCCTGCTACAATTGTAAAAGAGATTAAAAAAAATCCTAAAAAAATTGAATTGTTATTGAACAAATAAAAATTATTAGTTAAATTTATTAAGCTATCTTCTTTTTGTATTTTATGGGACATCAATGTGTTCATTGTGGCAAGATTTATCCTGCTGCAAGTAAAGAATTATTAGAAGGTTGTAGCTCATGCGGGGGGCATTTTTTCTTTTATATTAATGAAGATAGAATAAAAGAGATAAAAGAAAATCCAGTTGAAATTCCTCAAGAAGATAAAAAGCAAGTTGAAAAAGATATAAGAGATATTGCAGGGATTACAGATCCAGAAGCACCAGTTATTTTAGATATCGAATCTGTTAGATCTACTGGTTCTGGTAAATTTGAAATAGATCTTGTTAATTTATTTAGTAAAGAAAGACCTTTAATTTACAAGCTTGAAGAGGGAAAGTATATAATTGATTTAGCTTCCACATTAAAAGAAAGCTTAAAAGGTATTAAAGAGGTTAAAGATCCTTATGACAAAAAAAACTGATTTAATTCTTAGACAAGTTTTAGAAAAAATAGAACCACCTAAAGAAGAACTAACTTTGATTCAAAATTCTGTAAAAGATTTTATAAAAACCTTTGAAAAAAAATTAAAATCAGCGAGGATAAAAGCAGAAATTTTTATCGGTGGGAGTTTTGCTAAAAATACTGTTATTAAAAAAGATAGCTATGATGTGGATATATTTATAAGATTTGATAAAAAATATAAAGAAGAAGATATTTCTAAATTAACTAAAAAACTTCTTGGAAATTCTAAAAATATTATGAAAATTCATGGATCAAGAGACTATTTTAAAATAAAAATAGGACCTTCTTTCTTTTTAGAAATTGTTCCAGTTATAAAAGTTAAAAATTCTAAAAATTATGAAAACATTACAGATCTTTCATATTCTCATGTTAGATATATAAGGAAAAAAGTTAAATCTCAGAAGATTTTAGATGATATAAGAATTGCAAAAGCTTTTTGTTATGCAAATAATTGCTATGGTGCTGAATCCTACATAGAAGGATTTTCAGGCTATTCTCTTGAGTTATTAGTATACTATTACCAAGGATTTACTAAATTTTTAAGGGCTATGGAAAAAACAGATAAAAATAAAGTCGTAATAGATATTGAGAAATACTACAAAAATAAAAGTCAAGTTTTAATGGACCTAAATTCAGCTAAATTAGATTCTCCTGTGATTCTTATAGATCCAACATATAAACAAAGAAATGCTTTGGCAGCTCTTTCTAATGAAACTTTTAAAAAATTTCAAAAATCTTGCAAAACGTTTTTGAAGGCACCTAGTTTATCTGCTTTTGAAATTCAAAAAACAGATTTAGAAAAAATAAAAAGAAATGCTAAAAAGAAAAAACAAGAATTTTTACTTTTAGAAGCTAAAACAAATAAACAAGTTGGGGATATTGCTGGAAGCAAGCTCCTAAAATTCAATAGACACTTAACATATGAAATAAAACCTTTTTTTCAAATAAAAAATAAAGGATTTAATTATAATGGAGCAAAAGCTGCACGTTATTTTTTCGTTGTTAAGCCTAAAAAAGAGGTGCTACTTAGAGGACCAAGCCTCAACGAACCAAAACATGTTAAAAGATTTAAGAAAAAACATAAAAATACTTTTGAAAGGTTTAATAGAATCTATGCTAAAGATAAAATAGATTATACATTAAAACAATTTATTTTGTCTTGGGAAAAAAAGAATAGGCAAAAACTTAAAGAGATGAGTATTAATTTTTTAAAGGAAAAGACTTTGAAGCTGCATTAGGATATTCTTTATTATAAAAATCTTCTTTTCTTTTTTCTACAGAATTTGCTTCAGCTTGAGTAATATCTCTAATTCTTATATGCCTATGAATTCCTGAAGGAATTGAGGCTATTTGCCCACTTTTGCTAAGACTTAATGCATAATTATTAATTCCTTTATCTTTTTCAAAATAACTAATTACGCAATCCCCATTTCTTTTAATCCTTGTGTTAATATCCCCAAACTGCACATGTTTTCTCACTTCACTATAAAAATCTCTAAGTTCTTTTTCATTTAATACCCCAAGATACCCTTGATCTATCATTAAATTCCATTTTTTCTCTCTTAATGGTGCTATATCTAATGATGATGTTGCTTCAGAAACTTCAAATGCTACCACGTTATTATTAATTGTTTTTGTCATTTTAATCATATTTTGGAATATCTTTTATATATTCATTAACTTCTTCAAGACTATACAATTCTTTGGAATCTTTTCCTAGCTGTTTAAATATAAAAGGGGGATAAACAAGACCTTTTTTAGAATCGCAATAAACATTTACCTCTGCCATCTTATTAATCTTTTTCTTATAAACATCATAATATCCTAAATTAATGTTTGAATCTTCAAATCCTTCTGATTCTATATTTTTAACTGTGATATTTCTAAAAGGTATTTTTATAGGTTTTTTTATAACTGCTTTTTTATCTATTGAATTCATTTTATTTAAGCAAATCCATTTATAGTATTTAATTTTAACTTTTTTGCAAGATTTTGTGCAGCTTCTCTTTCAGGAAATCTAATCTTCATATCTATTTCTAAAAGCCTTAGAGCAAAATCTTTATTTTGTTCGCTATCAGAAAGAATTGTTATTTCAGATCTATGGGGATTTAATTCAATCTCAGAACTAATTTCATTCATTTTGAGATTATAAACAGGATGGCCTTTATCCCTGCTTACTGTTAATTTTCCTGAAGAATTGTATTTTTGATAAAATCTTTGAGCTAATTCTGGCATTTTTACAGAACTATTTTTAGAATCTGCATAGGTTAATACTTCTGCTGTCCAAAGTGAAGATGGACCAAGATTTAATACCCCTTTCTTCATTTTTACTTCCTATCTTTTCTTTCTTTAATTTTTTGCCATGTTTTCTTAGGATTTACTGAAATTCCTACTTGGCCTGTTAATGGAACTCCCTTTGCACCGTTTCCTCTAAGGTAAAAATTAACCCCACTATTACCTATTTCATTACTATTAGCTTCTACCTCAACATATGTTGATTTAGGACTTTTGGCAGGTATAGCTGTGAAAACGCCTAAAGTTAATTTATCAAAAAACTTTTTAGAATGATATGTATAAATTGTTGGATCTCTTCCTTTTGAAAAATTAGGTTCAACAAAACCAAATCCATTTTTTAGCCCATAAGAAACATTTACTCCAGCGCTTGGATAATCTTCACCAGGAACTTGATTATAAACCGCCACAGGTTTAACAGTTACAGGCCCAACATTTGCAGCCAACTTTCCATGGCTAACATCATGTTTTCCAAAGGCATAAAAATCATTAAAATCTACTAGAGAATTATATTTAAGTCCCTTTTCTCCAAATTGAACAGTAGGATAAGCTCTTAAATTACTACCTTGCTCAATTCCAAGTGAACCTTCTAACCAACCACTTACATTAACATCCTGAGCATTTAATACCCCCAAGGTTAATACAACAGCTCCTAATTCTTTTATCATTATTTCTTACCTCCTTCAAAAGCTTTTTCAAATAAAGTTGAAAATGCTTGTGTAAAAAATTCAGAGTTCAACCATACAGCAATATCCTCTTTATCATCGTTCTTTGAAACATAAAATAAAATTTCTTTTTTATCGACTATAAAAAATTTAGCATCAATATTTACTTGTTTTATTTTAACTTTAAAATTATCTTCAAGTTGTTTTATTAATTCCTTATCACCAGATAATGCTATTTTTAACTTAATGCCATTTTTTCTTAAAACATCAAATGTTGACTTGAATAATTTCATTTTTGCTTTAATTTCTTTAGCATTTGTACAAATAATAACTTCTTTTTCAGCTTCATTAAGAATTTCTCTTAAATAATTAGAGATATTTGACTTCCCAGATAATGAAGCGGAAATATCTCCCCTTTTAACCATCTCAATTCCACCCATATAGAGTTTTTCGAGTTGAGTAAATTCATCTGTAGTCTTAATCTTTGAAAGACTTATCACTTTATCATCAGCATCTTTTCTAACATTATTTTTAAGTTTTTCAAGAATCATCCTTGGCTTCACACCAAGATACTTAACAGGTTTTCCTATTTTTACAATTGCAAAACCTTTTTTCTCCAAGCTTTCTAGAACATCATAGGTCCTAGATCTTGGAACCCCTGAAAGAGTTGCAACTTCACCTGCAGAAGCTACTCCTTTACCCAGCAAAGCTAACCAAACCTTGGTTTCATAAATATTAAGGTCAAAATAATCTTTTATTTTGTTTATTAAATCTGTTTTAACTAACATGTACTATCATATAATAGTGACTTTATAAAGCTTATGGTTCTGTTACTTTTTTAGAGTAAGAACAAAAGGAAACATTTATAATCAGGAGTTTCCAGACATAAACATGGCAAAAAAACTAGAAATAAGCCTAATATTCTTACTGGGATTTCTTAGTTGTGCTGTTATTTTATATGCTTTTTTCTTTTTTAGTATAGGAAATCCTTTAAAATTTGGAGGGTTTTTAGGCTCTGATAATACCCTTGAATCTCCTTCAGACTGGATAGATAAAAACCAAATAACTCTTTTCAAAGATAAACTTGTCTTAAATATAGAAGATGTCAGCCTAAGCAGCTATATGCCTACTGGGAGTATGCTTCCTGTTTTAAGTGAAACTGCAAATGGAATTAGAATTGTTCCAGAAGCTGCAGAAGATATTCAAATAGGGGACATAATTAGTTATCAAACAGAACAAGGTTTGATAGTACATAGAATTACTGCAAGAGGATTTGATAATGAAGGGTATTATTTTATTGCAAAAGGAGATAATAATGAATTGTCTGATGGAAAAATAAGATTTGAAGATATTAAGTATGTAACAATCGGGGTATTGTATTAAGATAAAATTTAAAATATCTAAACTCCAATAAAAACAATGAAATAAAATGGAGAAATATAACAAAAACCTTAGAAATATAGTTAATAAGGATTCAAACCCAGGACTTTATTATCTAAATGAATTCGTTGAAAAAACTTCTTCTTATAAATTTACTAACATGCCTAAAAAAGATCAAAATGAATATATTCAAGAAAATATAAAGTTATTCATAAAATACTTTAATCCAACAGGATTAGCTAAAAGACTACTTTTAACAGATCCTAAAGGGTTTCTAGAATCTAGATTAGAAGAAGAAAAAATTAGAGATGAAATTAGATTTGGAAAAATAGATGAATTTAAGATTCTAAAATTAAAACGAGAAGTCCAAGCATTTGATTCCTTGAGTGGGGATCCAATTTTTGATAAATTTACCAGCCAAAAAAAACACTTATTAGAACTTATTGGGCAAGTACAAGCTGAAAAAGATCCTTCTACAAATTATAATTAATTACAATAACAAATAAGCAATTCCCAAACCAATAAACATTCCTACTGTTATGAAAGGCATTGCAGGATAAAATTTCTTTTTCTCTGACCTTAAAAATAAATACCCAAGACCTAATGTTGCTCCAGCGACGACAAATAACGCATGAATAGGTCCGAGAGCCATTAATACAACCCCCGCAGTAATTATAGGGAATACAACATCTCCACCCCCTAAAAGGGCCATACCTACTGAGATTTTCTTCTTTTTCTTTGATTTAGATTTCTTAGCTTTTACAAGTTGTTGCATCTGTTTTTTTGAAAGATAGGGAATAAGAAATCCGGAAAATACTTTTAATTGGGTCATTTGATATTTTGCCATCTTCTGCATAATCCCTGACTTCCAAACAGCCCACATATCATAGATAGAAATTAAAATTAAAAGAACAATTATTGCAAGCAAACTTAAAATTGGAACAAAAACAGCTGCAATGCCAGGATAAATGAATAATTCTGTTAAATTATGAGTTATTATTTCTCTCTTATATATTTTTAAAAATGCAAATGGGAGAGCTATTACAAATGCCCAAACAGTTATTTGTCTTAAAGAAGGAAAAAGAGCTAGCAAAGTTATTCCTAAAGCTATTACAACTACTAGGAAAAACCAGGCTCTAAGAACTATCTGCCAATTAAGTTTAGTAAAAGTAAACAATAAGGTTATTGCAATTACAAAAGCCATTAATATTGAAATAAAATAAGTATTATAATCATAATCTACACTTTCAGGACGAGGATTTATCCAATCTAAAGAAGGATTTGGAACTTGTTTTATTGTTCCATTAACCTCTTGCTCAATTGTAAATACATTTGAATTAACAACATACAACCCAATAAATTGAGCTATTATAAACATTAAAAGAAGGATTGCTATTATTTTTGGATTATGTTTCATTTGTAAGACACCAAGGTTTCTTGACAGTCAACTTCCTTTTTATTTTTAAACATTTAACTTAACCTCAAAGTTTCTAAAGCCCTTGGAACACTTGTTTCGACACGATTCAATTTGTAAAGTGAAGAAGCTAAATCTAAAGACTTTGAAATTTCACCATGATTAATTATAATTCTCTTTGGTTTTGGTTGTAAATTGCCAATAAAAGAAACTATTTCTCCTCTTCCGGCATGTGGTGAAAGTCCTGTTACCATTTCTGTCCTAAGTTTTAATTCTATTTTTTCGTCATTTTCTCCAATGGTAATTACTTTTTGACCTTCTTGTATCTGCCTTCCAGGAGAACCAGGTCCTTGATAACTGCTTAAGATTATTAGATTCTTAGGATTATCTGCGAAATATTTTAGATATTCTACAGAAGCACCACCTACAAGCATACCAGATGTTGCAATAACAACGCATGGTCCGCCTTCAATAACTTCTTTTCTTTCTTGAGGAGACCCGACTCTTGAAAATATTTCAGATGTAAAGGGGTTTTTATCTTGGAAAATCTGAGATCTAACATTACTACTTAAAAAATCAGGATAGGCTGTGTGGATTCCATTAATATCCCAAACCATCCCATCAACATAAATTGGAACTTTTGGAAGTTCCCCTACCCTCATAGCTTCTTCCATCCTTAACATTGTTTCTTGAGCATGACCTAACCCTAACTCTGGCAATAATACTTTTCCACCTTTTTCAACAGTTTCTTTAATCATCCCTAAAAACTTTTGCTCTGTTTCTCTTCTAGGAGGGAATATATCTGTTTTAGCCCCATAGGTTGATTCTGTTATAACAGATTCTAATCTAGGAAAATTAGTAATGGCAGGATCTAAAAGTTTAGTTTTAGCGTATTTGTAATCTGCGGTATAAAGAAGGTTATGCAAACCATTTCCAATGTTAAGATGAACCATTGCACTTCCTAATACATGCCCTGCATTATAAAAGGTAATTCTAATATCTGGGGTAACATCTGTAACTTCATTAAAATTTAAACAAATACTATGTTTAACCATATCTTTTACATCTACTGAACTAAAGATAGGTTTTGTAGCTTGCTTATATGCTACTCCAATAAAATCTAATGCTAATAAAGAAGCTATATCTCTTGTAGGGGGTGTCATATATACCGGCCCTTTATAACCCATCTTATAGAGATAAGGAACTAGTGCTGAATGATCAAGATGCGCATGACTGATAATAACAGCGTCTAATTGTGCTATGTCAAATTCAGGGATATTAAAAATTGGAAATTTATCTTCATCTTTAGAAGAGACATCTATTCCACAATCAAGTAATACCTTTGAATTAGGAGTTTGCAAAAAAAGGCAACTTCTTCCGACCTGCCTTGCAGAACCTAGAAAAGTTAATCTAACCCATTCTTTTACTTTTTCAGGGTTCCATTCATTGTAAATCTTTTTACCTATTGAATTTAAGAATTTTCTTCTGTAATTATTATTTGCATAAAGAACACTTCTAATATTCTCTGTGATTTGACTTTTTATTGCAGGTGCTCTTTGTATCTGGGGGGTCCATAATGTTTCTCTTCTTACTTCTTCTAAAATAGATCCTTGTTTTCCGATAACTAATCCTGGTTTTTCAGCTTCAATCACAACGATGCTTCTATGGGAATCGAAAATGACGTCTGAAATATTAGCTTCTTTAGGAACAATCTCTCTTATTCTCCTTTCAGCTTCTTCTTGGTCAGGTAAAATCTTAGAATCTGCCCTGAGTTCTATTCTTTTTTTAATCTCTGCTACAACTTCTTTTATTTTTGATTCTCCATTTTTGAAAAAGTTTTGATTATTTGTATACAAAACTATGTTTGCTCCTTCAAAAATCGCTTCTGTTATATCGCTTTGAAGTCTTTCTTTTATATTTTTTAAGATATCCATTTTTTTATTTTCAACCCGTAAAATTAATGAAAATTATTTTGATTTGTATTCTGAAACTATTTCTTCGTCAACTACTTTTGTTATTTTATCTGTGGTTATTGTAAATACATCTATCCCAAAACCAGAGTAAACATCTCTTTGTGTAGAAGCTTTTAAAGCTTCTTTTGCAAGTTCAATCCCTTCTTTGAGAGTCATATTTTCCTTGTACTGCCTTTCTAATAAACCTAAAACATAAGTCATACCGCTTCCTGTTGCAAAGTAATCTTTTATTTGTATAATACTTCCATCAGGCCCAATAGTATATATTTCACTAGGATTACCTTCATTAAATCCACCGATCATTGTAGAAACAATGTCTGGAACCATTGAAGGTTGCCTTATATTTGCATAGGATATGCTTGCTACAAGATTTGCTGCTTGTTTAATATTTGGCCTTATTCTTGATTTTAACTCTTTAAGTTTTAATTCTGCTGCAATTAATTTAGAACGCCTTTGAGCCCCAGATACCTGTCCTGCCCAGGAAATAACTAAATAATCATTAATTTGATTTGTCTTTGAGAATTTTTTATCGCTAACCAATGAATGCCCTAATGTAACCTGCCTATCTGAAGCCATTACAACTCCGTCTTTACAAACAATACTAAGAATTGTTGTTCCTGTATTCAAAATTGAATTTTTTAATTCGGCATCCATTTTAATTTGTTTAGAATCAACCCTGTTCTAAAAATTAAGAGGGTTTTTCTTTTATAAATTTTTCTATTCTGCTTTTTTTGAAGTATTATTTTCCTTCTTAAACTTAATCACATTTTCAACATAATCTTCCATTTTTTGTTCGTGGCTAACAATTATTAGTTGTGACACATTTAATTCTTGAAGAACATCCCTCATCTTGTCTAACTGTTGCTCTGAAAAACCATCTGTAGGTTCATCAAGTATAACCAGGTCTTTAGTCTTAATTTTACTAAGCATTGAATTAATAACCTGGTTAAGTGATAACCTATATGCTAATGCTATAGCTGTTCTTTCCCCCCCTGATAAATAGGCATAATCAATTGCATAATCTTGTTGTTCTATAACCGGTGTGAAATCGTCATCAAGCCTTACATTAAAAGAATCTGACACTAAAATTGAAAACCATTCGGAGAATAATTGTGAAAATTCAGCTTTAAGCTTAACCATAACATTTCTTTCTATAAATGAAATCACTGGTGAAAACTTTTTAGTTAACCATGTTTCTAATCTTGTTAAAAAATCTAATTGTGTTTTGTAAACTTCAATTTTTTCTACCTTAACTTTTAGCTCTTCTATTTGAATTGTAAAAACTTCTATTTCTTTCTTTAATTCAGCTACTTTTATATCTGCCATCCTTTCCTGCCGAATACCTTCTTCTAGTTGTCTTTGCTTTGTTTCAAACACATTATCAAACTTGCTTAATTCAAAAACAACACCCCTAAGAGATTCTATATGTTTTTCTAATAAAGTAATATCTTTTTCTAGAACAATGTTTGAATTTTTTATTTCCTCTACTTTTTCTCTTTTCTCAACAACTGTTTGAAATCTTACTTTTAAAACTTTTAATTTTTGAACATTTTCTTCATTAACTGAAATACTTGTTCTTAGTTTATTAATTTCAATTATAAGTTCTCTTTTTTCTAAATTTAAATTTTCAATTTCTCTTACATTTTTTATAGTGTCTGAATCTAATTTATTCAGAACATTACTTTTGTAAACAGGATCAACATCTTGCAAACATGTTGGGCACAGATCAATATGGCCTATTTTTTCTTTAAGATCTTGGTTATCTTTATTTTTTATGCCCAGTGAATTAATTTGGGTGGTTAAATTTAAGTTTTTTTCATCTAAATCTTGACTTTCAATTTTTCCCCTTGCTATCTTTCTTTCAAGTTCAATAATTTCAGAATCTTCGAATCTTAAATCCTGCAATTCTTCAAGTTGAGCTTCAAGTTGTTCTATAGATTTTTTATTATTTAGGGTGGTTTCATTTTTATTGGAGATCATTATTTTTGTTTTCTCTACTTCTTGTTGAAATCTTTTTTTCTCTTCAATTTTCCCAGAAATTTCTTCTTTTTCTTCTTGGATTTTTTTTCTTTCTTCTTTCTTTAGAAAAAGCTCTTTTTCAACAGATTGTAAATTGTAATGTTTTGCTTCAAGTTCATTTTCTTTTGAAACAATATCTAATTTATCTTGTTCGATATTTTCGGTAAGTGCTCTTTTTATTCTTTGTTCTTCTCTTAATTTAAGAGTTATAATTGAAATATTCTCTAAAATTTTCTTATATTTATCTATTCCAAAAACATGCCTTAAAGTATTTATTCTGGTTTTTGCATCTTGAAGAATAATTTGTTTCATTTCTTCTTGAGGAGTATACACTGTAAATTTATACAAAAGATTTTGTTTTTTAGAAAATTCGCTTGGATAATTTAAGAGATTTAAAATTCTACTTTTTAATTCCATTACAGAAATTTCTTCTTTCACACCATCAATAGATATTGAACAATAATCTTGAGAAATTGATTTTGCCCTCTTCAAGGTCCTTTCTACAATAATGATTTTTTTATCTACTTCAAATTCTAGAATAACCCCCCCACTATCTAAACCATTTCTTAATAAAGAAGTCCCTCTTTGCCCAGGTTGCAAGCCAAACAATGCAAATTCTATTCCGAGTAATACAGAAGTTTTTCCTGAACCAATATCCCCGGATAATAATGTAGATCCTGTGGGAAATTCTACTTCTTGATGTAGATAGCTTCTAATATTGTTTAAGGTTATTTTTTTTAAGTTCATTTTAAAATTTTAACAATCTTTTAGCATCATCAAGAAGCCTATTTGTAAAACTATCTGATGTTTCTCCTTCTTGTTTTTCAATTGAAAGTGTATTCATTAATTGAGGAATTAAAGCATTAAAATCTGAAGGGTTTTCTGTTGAATATCTTTTGATTATTTCTTCTTCGATATTTTTTGGATCTTCAATTTCTATTTCTAATTCTAATTCTTTTGTTTTTAGTTCATGGGTGTTTCTTAATAAAAAATAAGCATTTTTACTTTTTGCAAATTCTTCTATTTTTTGGAACTTAATATCTGAATTTTTTCCATGTTGTAATTCACCTGATAATCTTAATAGAACTATTTTATCTTCTATATCTCTTTTATCAAGTTCTGATATAATCCTCTCTGTAGCAGTTATTGCGTTATTAATTTCTATTTTTATAGAAATAATTTCTTTAAGTTTTATGCTAACCTTTTGCAGGGGGTTGTCTAATTCTGTATTTACTATATAAAAACTTCCTTGACCTAAATCTTCTAGCTCTCTAAAATTATTTGGAAAAATAGGCCCGGGATAAACAAAATTTTCATATTGAAAATCTATATGTAAATGCCCTAGGGGATAATAATCTGCAAAAGGTAATTTCTCTACTTCTATTGCATCTATTGGTAAAGATCCTTTAGCTTTGTCGATTGTAGTGTGCAACATCAACATTTTAAACATGCCTGGAGCATCATGTAATTTTATCCTTCTGAGGTCTGGTATTTCCAGTCCTGATTTTCTTCCGGGATAACCATAAATTGCTGTTCCTTCATGAATTGTAGGTGTTAGATAGAGAAATCCATCTTTTTCTTCAAAATTAGTTACATTTTTGCAAAACCCTGCTTTTTCTAAAACATCTAAAAAAGTTTTACCAGATACAGAATAATCATGAGAACCTGCAATGATAAATACTGGTAACTTAGCTTTTTTTAATCTTCTAAATTCTGCAAATGTTTCTTTTAAAACTTCTATGGGGGGGTAAGCAGAATCAAAGATATCTCCTGCCATTAAAACAAAGTCTACTTTTTCTTCTATGACTCTGTCTATGGCTTTTTGAAAATATTTAAAATTCAAATCCTGCATAGGTTGCTGTTTCCAGCCTCCAAGATGTATGTCAGCTATATGTGCGAATCTCATTTTTATATTAAGGGTGTTTAGTTTTTAAGAATTAATGTGATGTAATCACTTTATCCTATTAATTGCAATTTCCAAGCTATAAGTTCTTCAAAAAAGATCTTTTTCTTACCTACAATCTCTTTTTTATAACTCTCAAAATTAACTTGTTTTGTTAAAGAACTCGTGATTAAAAAGATTTTGGTGGTTGGTTTAATATAATCTTTTGCTTGTTTTAAAAATTTATTAATTATTTCGCTTCCAAACTTCCCACCTGTTGTAGCTAATTGGGATTCTTTTGTTTCTCTTTTATCTCTTGGGAGGTAAGGAGGATTAAAAATAATAAGATCATATTTTCCAGAAATATTTTCAAAAAGATTTGATAAAGTGCAATTAAATCCCTTATTTTCACAAAGATGCACAGCTTTTTCATTTATATCACATGCAAAAATATTTTTTCTTTTAACTCCAAGTTGCTCTGCTTTAACAAGTTGAGCACCTGATCCGCACCCGATTTCTAATAAAGTTAAATTAGGATTTTGAATTAGAATTCTTGGAATTTCCTCTTCTAAAACTCTTGATAAAAGATATGAATCTTCTTCAGGTTGGTAAATTTTTGGTTCCATTTTTTAAAATTATTGGAAAAAATTAATTATATCTTCTTTTAACATAAATACCGCTATAAGCGCTCCAAAGAGAACTAATAAAATAACAATTAAAAGAATTATGATCCCTAGGCCTGATTTTTTCTTATTTCTAGGCTGGGTGTTATAATAAGACACAGGTTGATTTACCCTAGCAATATTTTGTGCCTGAATTATTTGCTTTTGAACAGGTGTTTGGGGATTAATTCTTTGAGGTTGTTGGGCAATTTTAACAGGTTGTTTAGCTATAGGTTCATTAGGAATATGGCCTTGAGATTTATTAGATAATAATAATTTGGCAGCTTCTTCTATTTCTTTTTTATCATAACCAGAATTGTAAAAGCTTTGCATACTTTCCTGCAAACTTTTTCCTCTTGCTAAACCTGACTTTAATCCTTCAAAAATATCTTCTCTTACCATATTAATTTAATAGAAATTAGAATTTTAATAGTTTGCCATCTTGAGAAAGGAAGACTGTTTTATCGTTATAGCCCATTTTCTTTGCAAGATCTACAGCTGGCTGTTCTTGTTTAGGAAGCCCATGACTCGGAATAATATATTCTGGTTTTACCATTTCTATAAGCATTTTAATATCTTCTGAACTTCCATGCCCTGAAACATGAACATTATCTTGAATCTTAACTCCCCTCTTTTTAAGGCTATTATCCATTCTTTTACGAGCCTCAATATTTTCGCCTACAGGAATAACTTTTGAAGAAAAAATTAAATTGTCTCCTTGTCTAAACTTAAATAAGGATTGATCTTTAGTAATTCTATCTAAAACAGAACCTTCTTCAGCTTGGTGTCCTGTACAAACAACTAAATATTTTCCTCGATCTTTTTCTATTTTCTTTAAGGTAGAATTAACATGTCCACGAAATTTTGCAAGTTTTACATTGTCTTTAAATGGACATTGATTAGCTTGAATAGCACATCTAATATATTTGTCCATGCTTCTTCCTAAAAAAATTATTTCCCTATTAGTTCTTTTAGCAAAATCAACAATGCTTTTTAATCTCACAATATGTGAAGCAAAAGTTGTAATAAAAAAGGCAGAGTTTTTATCTCTTATAGAATCCATCGCACTTTGTAATCTTTTTCTTGCTATAAATTCTGATTCACTTCTCCCAGGATTTTTTGAATAAAGTGAATTTACAATAAGAACTTTGACTCCCTCTTTTCCTATTGCTTTTAACTTTTCATAATCAGGAGGTAATCCCATGGTTGGGGTATCATCCATTTTAAAATCTAAAGCATAAAAGAAAACCCCTTCAGGAGTATGTAATGCTAAGAAAGAACATTGAATAGTTGAATGGGTTGCTTTAATAAAATCTATTTTATAATTACTTTTCAAACCTTTAATTGTTTGAGTTGAATTTTCTTTAACAATAATTCTTTTATTTTTTATTGGTGTTTTTTCGTCTGCTGCAAGATTTTCTAAAACAGCTATTGAAAATGCTGTTCCCAGTATAACTGCATTAGGATATCTATAGGCTAAATAAGGTATAGCACCCACATGATCTAGATGAGCATGACTAATAAAAATCGCACGAACTTTATCTGACCAACCTAATTTATCTAACATTAAATCATTTGGAACAGCTCCATATTTTCTTAATTTTTCTTCTGTATAAGAATGAATTCTTTCACCTTCTTGCATGTCTATTAATGAAGGTATATCTAAACCAATATCAAAAATAAAAACATCGTCACCTGTTTTTACAGCGGTCATATTATTTCCTACATGTGCAAAGCCACCTATTGTACAAACTTCCATATTATTCTTTTTTCCTCTTTTTTATAAATGTAATTAGAAAAATAAGTTTAAAAAGTATTGTGCTATAATATACCTATGAAAAACCTTAAGCCAAGTATGCGTGAAAAAAAGAGATATTTGCTTCTAAACGGTAAAAATCTTAAGAAAAATGTTGAAAAAGCTATTTTAGAATTCATTGGTGTGCTTGGAATGTCTAAAGCAGGCCTTAGTTGGATAAAATCAACTTCTAGCTCCGCTATAATCTGTATAAATAGAAAATCTGTTGACCATATTAGAGCTAGTTTTGCTGTTTATGCTGATAAGATTTCTGTGAAAAAGGTTAGTGGGACTTTGAAAGGGTTGGGAAAATAACCCCACCAAAAACCTTTTAAATGAATATTTCTTCAAGATTTCACAAGAGAAACAAAAAAGATTATAAATTATTATAAAATTCTCTCAAAATAACAAAATGGACATGCCAATAGACATGCAAAATCAAGCAATGGGTTATGATAGAACTGCGACAATGTTCTCTCCTGAAGGCCATTTGCTTCAAGTAGAATATGCTGAAAAAACAGTTAGACTTGGCAGTGCAAGTATTGGAATTGTTTGTTCTGATGGTGTTTTTCTTATGGCTGATAAAAGAAAAAAAGATATATTAATTGTTGAAAAATCTGCTAATAAAATATATGAAATAGATACACACATGATTGCAAGTGTTGCTGGAATTGTTTCAGATGCAAGAGTTTTAATTGAAAAGGAACAAGTTTTAGCTCAACAACATAGGATAACTTATGATTCTGAAATAGAACCTGAATTAATAATCAAAGATATTTCAAATACTAAACAACAATTTACACAATATGGTGGTGCAAGACCTTTCGGTGTTTCTTTGATGTTGGCAGGAGTAAATCGTGGTAAACCAGAACTTTATACAAGTGATATAACTGGTAATTATTTTTCTTATCACGCAAATGCGATTGGTGAAGATGATGAAAAAATAAAAGAAAAATTAAGAGAACAATACAAACCAACATTAACAATGAAACAGGGAGTTAAAATCGCTCTAGACATTTTCAAAGAAATACAAGGGAAAAAATTTGATATAAATAAATTTGAATTAGCTTACATTAACTCTGATAATGCAAAATTAGAGAGATTAGAAGGCGAGAAAATTAAAACATTATAATGACACAAACAATAGCAAGAATTAAGCAAGCTGGAAAACTTTTCGAAATTATGGTTGATTTGGATGGAGCTTTGAAATTTAAAAAAGGTGAAACAGATTTTATCGAAGCTGAGGGGGATAAAATATTTACTGATTCTAAAAAAGGTTTTGTAGCTTCTAATGCTGATTTAGAAGAATGTTTCAAAACAACAGACACTTCTGAAATTGTTAAAAAAATAGTTAAAAATGGGGAAGTTCAATTAACTCAAGAACATAGGGATGAGAAAAAAGAAAAAAAATTCAAACAAGTTGTTGAATTTTTAGTTGTAAATGCTACAGATCCTCAAACAGGAAATCCTCACACCGCTGAAAGAATAAAAAGCGCTCTTGAACAGGCTAATGTTAATATTAAAAACGAACCTGTTGAAAATCAAATTAATGATATTATTGCGGAGATAAGTAAGATAATTCCAATAAAGATTGAAACTAAAAAAGTTAAGCTTACTATCCCTGCTATTCATACTGGACAAGCTTATGGAGTTATTAACCAATATAAAGAAGATGAAAAATGGCTTGACAATGGTGATCTAGAGGTTATAGTTAATGTACCTTCTGGAATAATTATTGATTTTTACGAAAAATTAAACTCAATAACGCATGGAAGTGCGTTGACAGAAGAAATTAAAGAATAACCTTTTTAAAGGAGCTAAAATAACATATAAAATGACAGAAAGAAAAATTGTAATACCTGGGGAAATTATTGCTAAAGGTGATGATTATTTGCCCGGAGAAAACACACAAAAAACAAGTGAAGGAATAATTGCTATAAAATATGGCCTTTCAGAAGAATATAATAAACTTGTAAAAGTTATACCTTTATCAGGAACTTACAAGCCTAGAAGAGGAAATATTGTTATTGGAAAGGTTGAAGATCTTAATTTTAATGGTTGGAGAATTGATATTGGTGTTCCTGGAAGCACATTTCTATCATTAATGGAAGTTCCAAGATATGTTAACAAAGATGGCTTAGATGAAGTTATGGATATTGGTGATATGGTTGTTGCTAATGTTTGGAATGTTAATCGGAGAGGTATTGATTTAAGTATTAAAAGAAGAGGTTTAGGTAAAATTGAAGAAGGACTTATAGTTGAAGTTAATCCTAATAAAGTTCCTAGAATTATTGGAAAAGAAGGAAGCATGATAAATTTAATAAAAGAACAAACAGGTTGTAGTATTACTGTAGGTCAAAACGGATTTGTTTGGATAAAAGGTGATAAAATAGAAAATGAATTGCTTGCAAAAAAGGCTGTTTTATTTATCACAGAAAAATCTTTTATATCTGGCTTAACAGATGCTGTTGAAAAATGGTTTAAGGAGGAAAAGAAATAATGACAAAAGAATTTAAACGAGATAGTGGAAGAAAAGCAGATGAAATGAGACCTGTTAGTGCTAAAGTTGGAATTATACCAAATGCCGACGGAAGTGCAATGTATACTTCTGGTAAAACAATAGCAATCGCAGCTGTTTATGGGCCTAAAAAAATGCACCCACAACATTCTCAAAATCCTGCAAAAGGAACTTTAAGATGTACTTACAATATGCTTAGTTTTTCTGTTGAAGATAGAATAAGGCCAGGACCAAACAGAAGAGCAACTGAAATTAGTAAAATTACTGAATGGGCTTTAGATCCGGTTGTTATGTTAGATGATTATCCAAGCATGGTTGTAGATGTTCATATTCATATGACTCAAGCAGATGCAGGTACAAGGTGTGCAGGAATTAATGCAGCTGCTATGGCATTAGCTCATGCAGGCATACCAATGAAAGATATGGTTTCAAGTATTGCTGCTGGAAAATTAGACAAAACCGTTGTATTGGATTTAGATAAATTCGAAGATTCAATTTACGACGAAGGTGAAGGTTCAACAGATATTCCAATGAGTTTCACAAGTAAAGGAGAAGTCACACATATTCAAGTTGATGGACATATTTCATCAGCAGAGTTAAAAGAAGCTATGAAAATGGCTCAGAAAGCTTCTAAAGAAATTTATGAGGTCCAGAAAAAAGCTTTAAAAGATTTCGTAGAGGATAAAAAATGAAAATGATAACACCAAAAATGAATGCAGATAGAATAAAGAAATATTTAGCAGAAGGTAAAAGATTTGATGGCAGAAAACCTGAAGAATTTAGAGATATTAAAGTTGAAACAGGTGTTTCTAAAAATGCAGAAGGTTCTTCAAGAGTTGTAATGGGTGACACAGAAGTTATTTGTGGTGTTAAATTAGGTCTCGGAGCACCTTATCCAGATTCTCCTGAAAAAGGAAATATGATGGTAACAACAGAATTACTTCCATTAAGTTCGCCCAGATTTGAAAGTGGACCTCCAAAATTCCCTGCAATTGAATTAGCAAGAGTTATTGATAGGGGTATTAGAGAAATTGGATTAATTGATGTTGAAAAATTATGTATTGAAAAAGGTGAAAAGGTTTGGACAGTTTTCATAGATATTTATCCTGTAAATGAGGGTGGTAATTTATTAGATGCTGCAGGTATTGCAGCTGTAGCTGCTTTAAGAACAGCTAAAATGTTAAAATATGATAAAAAAGAAGGAAAGGTTTTATATGGAGAGTGGGAAGATAAAAATATTCCTTTAACAAAAAGTGTTCCATTTTCAATGACAATTTACAAAATAGGTGACCATTTTGTTGCAGACCCAACAAGGGAAGAAGAAGATGTTGCAACAACAAGAGTTACTGTTGGAATGTCCAATGGTGTAATTTCCTCTATGCAAAAAGGATTAGAAGGAAGTTTAACATTAAAAGAAATGGATGAGGTTCTTGATCTTGCTGAAAAAGTTTATAAAGAGACTTGGCCGAAGATAGATACGCAAGTAAAATGAACCCTCCAAAAAATATAGGAGATTACTTAGGTAAAAGATGGGTTACCAGGACACAATTAGACAAGATGGGAGTTACTTTAATAAAAGAAGATAACTCAAATAATACTGTTAAGGTTAAAGATCTAAGCGGGGAATATCTTTTAAAACACTTAAATAATGGACCAAATTTAGGGGAAAGATACAAAGTTCAAAAAAAATATAAAAAATGAATCAAAAAGATTTTACAAAATACGAAAGAGCAAGAATTCTTGGAGCAAGAGCATTGCAAATAGCAATGAATGCACCTCTTTTAATTAAGATTGATGAAAAAGATTTAGAAAAAATACATTATGATTCTTTGAAAATAGCTGAAATTGAGCTTAATTCAGATATATTGCCTATTTCAGTTCACAAACCTTTCCCTGAAAAAAAGGATGAAGAATTAAAAAGGGTTAAAGAACAAAAATTATCAGATGAGCAAATGGAAAAAATTGCAGCTAAAGAAGAAGAACAAATAGCTAAAGAAGGGGAGATTATGGAGCTTGCCAAACCTGATGATGAAGTTGAGGAAGAAAAGATAGAAGGCGGAAATGAAGAATAATTCTAAAGAAAACATTATAAAGTAATTTTTGTTGAATGGTTTATGGTGATTGTAAAAGCTGTTAATGCTAAATCTATAAAGGATTCTAGGGGCGACAAGACTGTTTTTGTTTCAATTAAAACTGACATAGGAAATTTTTCTGCATCAGCACCTAATGGAAAATCTAAAGGAAAGCATGAAACTAAATCCTATAAAAAAAGTCTTGACCAAGATATTAGAACCCTAAAGAAATTTAGTGATTATTTTTCAGAAGAAATACTTGAAAAATTTGATGATCTTCGTAGAATAGAAGATATTGTTGATGGGCATGTTGGTGCAAATACGATGTTTGCACTTGAATCTGCTGTTCTTAAGGCAATTGCAAAAAATCAAAAAAAAGAAATTTGGCAATTAATTAATCCTAAAGCTAAAAAATTTCCACGTCTTTTAGGTAATTGCGTTGGAGGGGGAGTTCATTCAGACACTTCTAAAAAACCTGATTTTCAAGAGTTTTTATTAATTCCTAAAACAAAATCTGTAAAAGAAGCTTGGGAAATAAATAAGAAAACTAAAAAACAAGTTGAAATTCTTTTGAAGCAAAAAGATCCTAATTTTGAAAATAAAAAAACAGATGAAGATGCTTGGATGACTTCTTTAAATGAAAGGCAGGTCTTAGATATTTTAAAATCAACTAAATTAGATATTGGACTTGATGTTGCTGCTTCTAGTTTTTATAAAAGAAAAAAATATCATTACAAAAACCCCATGCTTAAAAGAGATTCTTTCGAACAATTAGGTTATCTCAGTAATCTAATCAAAAATTTTAATATACTTTATCTTGAAGATGGTTTTGGTGAAGAAGAATTTCAAGATTTTGCAAAGCTAATGAAAAAATTTCCGAAAAGTTTGAGTGTTGGAGACGATTTAACGGTTACAAATGTAAAACGTCTTGAAAAAAGTATTAAAGAAAAATCCATCAATGCCTTAATTGTAAAACCAAATCAAAATGGTTCTCTTATGCAAGTTAAGAAAGTCTGTGAAATTGCTAAGAAAAACAATATAAAAATTGCTTTTTCTCATAGAAGTGGTGAAACAGAAGAAACTATTTTAGCGGACCTAGCTTTTGGCTTTGGTGCTGATTTTTTTAAATGTGGAATTACTGGCAAAGTTCGTGAAGCTAAGATTAAAAGATTGATTGAAATTGAGAAGAAGTTATCCCTTTAACCAATTATATAAAACTGTTGCCCCAATAAGATAAGTCACTGGATTTCCGACTGTCGCAGCAATTATCCTATAAAATGTATCTTTTGGACTTTGGTATGTGCTCTGAATTATCCTTCTATGTTCTTCCATATCATTTATTGTTGTTGGGCTTGCTCCTTCTTGTCTTGCAATGTTTTCTTCTTCAATTGTTTTTTCTAAATTGTTTTTTTCCATAGTATCTACCTGCATTCTTTTCTTTTAAATCAGTGTTGTTGTAATTAACCACAACACTTATAATAGATATTTACTATTCTTTCTAATGGAAATTGAAAAATTAATTGGATTAGGATTAACAAAAAACCAAGCTGAAGTTTATCTAGAACTATTAAAAAATCCCGGCCAAACAGGGGGTGAAATAGCTAAAAATCTTTCAATAGATAGGTCTTTTTCATACGGTATTCTAAATAATTTAATGGAAAAAGGTTTAGCAAATTATATTATTAAAGATAATAAGAGATTATTTTCAGCATCTGAGCCTTCAAATCTTCTTGAGGAAATAGATGAAAAAAGAAATAAAATTCAAAAAATTGTAAAGGAACTTGAATCAATAAAAAAGAAAACAAAAGAAGAAAAATCCGTTAAGGTTTACGAGGGTAAATCTGGATTAAAGGCATATGTTAGAGACTTATTAGAAAGTAAAGAATTTCTTACTTTAGGTGGAGGAAGCAAATTAAATATCTTAGATGCTTTGAAATATGAATATCCTCATTATGTTAAAGAGCTTTCTAAAAAAAAGATAAAGGGAAAATTAATTACTTCTCCTGAAAATAAAAAGATAATGAAAGAAATTTATAAAAATTATAAAGTCAATATAAAAAGTCTCAAAAATCTAAAAAACCCTTCAAGTCTTACTATATTCAAAAACAAGGTTGCAATTTATAGGGTTGAAGATAAACCTTTTGTGGTTATAATTGAAGATAAGAAAATGGCTGAATTTTTTAAGATGTACTTTAATCACCTGTGGAAATCTCAATAGAAAACCTTTTTAAACATAATTCTCTCTGAATTCTCATGACTAAAGAATCAAAAGGAAAAAATCTTGAAAAACAAGCTGAAAAAGAATCTCTTAAAACAGAAACAACTCCAAAACTTACTAAAGAAGAACTTGCTCAAAAGAAAAAAGAACTTTTAGCTAGGGTTGAAAAGCTTAAGGCTAAAGTTGAAAAAACAGAGACAGAAGATCTTAAAGAAAAAGTTAAGATTAAAAAAAGAGCAGATATGCTTATTCCTTTAGAAGAATATGTTAAAGCAGGAATTTATCTTGGAACAAAAGTTGTTACCCCGGATATGAAACCTTCTGTTTATAGGAGAAGAGCTGACGGTCTTGCTATTTTTAATACAGATTTAATAGATGAAAAATTAAAAGAAGGTGTAGAATATTTATCTAAATTTGATGCAAAAGATGTGATTCTTGTTTGTAAAAGGCAAGCAGGTTGGAGAGCTGCTAAAATGTTTTCACATTTAACAGGTATAAGAATTTTTACTAAAAAATATCCTGCAGGAATTTTAACAAATACTTCTTTGCCAGACTTTTTTGAAAATGAATTGACAATTATTACAGATCACTGGTTAGATAAAAATGCTTTAAATGATACATTAAATGTTAAGAAAAATGTTTTAATGATCTGCGATACAAATAACTTTTCAAAAGGTGCTAATCAAATTATCATTGGAAATAATAAACACTCAAAAAGTTTAGGTGTAATGTTTTATCTTTTAGCAAGGGGATTTTGTAGGGCTAAGAAAATTGAGGCAGATATTCCTGACTTAGATTGGTGGACTTCTGAAGAAGATTAGATATTTCCTAGGACAATAATTTTTATAAAAAAGATTCTTTAGGATATGGTATGATAAAAGAAATAATTTACTTAATGCCGTTAGTTTTCTCTTTAACTTATGCTCAAAATATCGATTCTACATATAAGGGAGTATCCCCTTTAAAATTTCGTGACAATGCGGTGGCACATATGGATTCTGTAGACTTGGCTAAAAGAGAAACACTTTGGAATCAGCTTGAAAAACAGATTCTAAATGAACTTGAAAAATCCCCAACAAACCCTTATCTCCATAAAGAATTAAAACGTGTGAAACAGGGAAAAGATTCACTTTATACAACTAAGAAAAAAGAATAATTCTAGCAGAAATCTTTATAAACTAACTTGATGGTAGAACTAAAATGAAAAAATTAATACCAAAATATAACACTACTAAAGGAGTTAAGGGAGACTTTTATGGGGCTACCCTTCGATTAGAAAATGGAGAATATGTTATGATAACTAAAGGTTCCTCACCAAATAATCTTACGAATATTAGGACACACTTAAAACAAGGGGCAGAACTCTTGTATGTATTTACAAAACAAACACATACCTATACAGAAACAACCTATAAACATTTATTAGGACATCTTAATGAAATTCCAAAAACTATTGAAGAAATTGCTAAAAGAAGTTCTGGAATAAGAAACGAGAAATTCAAAAGAAGATTGTTACCTTTTGCAGAAGACTCTATTTTTAAAAAACATAGCATATCTAGAAATCCTAAATGGAGTGCACATATAAATGAATAATATAGATCAAAAATATTTTGGGCATATTATTAAAAACGTTAACAGCGTAGGAACTACTTATTCTCCTTTTGTAAAAACAAGCCTTAAAGAATTGGAAAATTCTATTAATAATCTTGAAGATTCAAAGATTAAAACTATTTATAGATTTGAAAATAAAAATGATTTAGATTTGATTTATATTAATAATATTCTTGAATATTTAGAATCTGGAGAAATTAATGAAAAACAATTTTTAGATGCTGTTGAAGATCCTAAACCTAAAGCTTAAAAAATAACCAACTTTTCTCAGGCTTTGCGCCATAATTTGTTTTAACTAAAACATATTTACCTTTCAATTTTTTTCCTTTAATATTAATCACAATTTTCTTTTTGTCTTTTTCTTCTATTTCATAGATTCCTGAATCCCAAATCTTAACTTTACCAGCACCATAATGTCCTTCAGGGATTTCTCCTTCAAAACTTCCATAACCTACTGGATGATCTTCTGTTTGAATTGCAAGACGTTTATTTGCTTTTGTCCTCGGTGGTTCTTTTGGAACTGCCCAAGATTTCAAAACACCGTCCATCTCAAGACGCAAATCCCAATGAAGATGAGATGCATTATGTTTTTGGATCACGTAAAGCTTTCCTTTACTTTTCTTAACAACGGGCTTAGGTTCCGGGGTTGCTTTAAAGTCTCTTTTTTTATTATATTGTGTTAATAACATAAAAATTTTAACCAATTATATTTTATAAAATTTACCCCTGAAATCCACGAAAGGTTTATAAATGAAAATCTAATCACTTTATTGTTGACTAAGATGAGTGCCTTAAAAAAATGTTTATATTTACATGGTAAGGTGTGAGGATGTAGAAGTAACTTAGTTGTAGTTCTGATTAAATTAAACCCATATCAATTTTATATTGAATGGTAAAATAAACAGCCAATAGTTAGGAATTTTGTGTGAAGTGTTTTTGACAACTACCGTCGAAAACGCGCTGAGGTTATTCTATTTTTAATATCTTAGTTAATTATAATAATAATCTATGAAGTTTAAATCCAGTTGATCCTGCTGGCGGCTGCGGCTCTTTGGTTTGTATTTAGACATGCAAGTTTTTTCCTTTTCTTCGGAAAGTGGAAAAGCGAACTGCTCAGTAACACGTGGCTAACCTACCCTTAAGTCATGGATACCCTCGGGAAACTGAGGTTAATACATGATAGGAGACATACCCTGGAAAGATTTGTCTCTCAAATTCGCGCTTAAGGATGGGGCTGCGGTGGATTAGGTTGTTGGCGGGGTAATAGCCCACCAAGCCAGTGATCCATAAGGGCTCTTAGCGGAGAAGCCCTGAGAGGGAATCTGAGACACTATTCCCAGCCCTACGGGGTGCAGCAGTTAAGAATAATCTGCAATGCGCGCAAGCGTGACAGTTTGAACCAAAGTGTTTCTCATTTTTTGAGAGACTTTTATGGAATGTAAATAGTTCCACGAATAAGGACTGGGTAAGACTAGTGCCAGCCGCCGCGGTAATACTAGCGGTCCAAGTCGCAGCCATTTTTATTGGGTCTAAAACATCCGTAGCTTGCTTAATAAGTTCTTTGTGAAATTCTGCGTCTCAAGCGCAGAGCGAGCAGAGAGTACTGTTGAGCTAGAGACTGGGAGACGTAAGAAGTATGTTCAAAGTAGCGGTAAAATGTTTTAATCTTGAACAGACTCACAATAGCGAAGGCATCTTACGAGAACAGTTCTGACAGTAAGGGATGAAGGCTAGGGGCGCAAAACGGATTAGATACCCGTGTAGTCCTAGCAGTAAACACTGTACACTAAACATCAGTACCTCTTCGAGAGGTATTGGTGCTGCAGGGAAGCCGAAGAGTGTACTACCTGGGAAGTATAGTCGCAAGGCCGAAACTTAAAGGAATTGGCGGGGAGACACTACAACGGGTGACGCGTGCGGTTCAATTAGATTATACACCGTGAACCTCACCAGGAGCGACAGCAGAATGAAGGTCAGTCTGAAGGGCTTACCTGACACGCTGAGAGGAGCTGCATGGCCGACGTCAGCCTGTGCCGTGAGGTGACCTGTTAAATCAGGTAACAGGCGAGACCCCCATACATATTTATCATTTTACTATATGTAGATTGCCTTGGTAACAAGGATGAAAGTTGGGGCTACGTTAGGTGAGTACAGCCTGAATCCCCTGGGCAACACGCGCGCGTCAATGGTGGATACAACGGGATGCAACACCGAAAGGTGAAGCTAATCTCTTAAAGTCCATCTCAGTCCAGATCGAGGTTTGTAACTCAGCCTCGTGACGCTGGAATCCGTAGTAATCGTTTGTTATCAACGAACGGTGAATACGTCACTGTCTCTTGCACACACTGCCCGTCAAACCAACCGAGTTTAGTTGGGATGAAACTTTTCGAAGGAGAATCCTGGCTAGACAAGGTAGGTTAAGTCGTCACAAGGTATCTGTAGGGGAACCTGCAGATGGATCACCTCCTAAATTTTTTATTATATATTAGAACAATAATTGTTAGTTACTTCTACACTCATCTTTTCAGAAGGCTTTTAAATTCAAGTGGGCTATTAGTCTTAAGGGCCTGTAGTCCAATGGTAGAATACTTCCCTTGCACGGAAGAGGTCCGTGTTCGATTCACGGCAGGTCCATCCTTCTACAATAAAGATGAGGTTTTAGTTAACATTCATATTCAATTATTAAATTGAAACACAAAAAAGGTTCGGAAGATTTTTTCCGGATCGGATTGAGAACACAAATGACCCTCGAGGAAAGCCTTGATTGTCTTCATGTTCAATGAAATAAGTAACAGAGATTTCCCACTAGAAGATATAGAAAAAAATATACTACTATTAATTTATACTGTTAGACAGATAGCTTGGTTTTGGTTATGATGAAAGACGTGGCAAGCTGCGATAAGCTTCGGGGAGTTGCATGCAAGCTTTGATCCGAAGATTTCTGAATTACGCAGAGATGCGAATATACGCCGGGAATTGAAACATCTTAGTACCGGCAGGAAAAGAAAACAAAAGTGATACCCTTATTAGCAGAGAGCGAAAAGGGCAGAGGGCAAACTGAATCTGTTCTTGAAAGAGAGCTTGAGATGTGGTGAGAATTAGTGGCTAAGTCGGCGAGTTGAAGTTTCCTGGAAAGGAATACCTTAGAAGGTGATAGTCCTGTAAACGAAGTCGATATGTTGCTTCTCAAAAGAGTAGGGCCTCCTGGATTGGGGGTCTGAATATTGGAGGATTAACTCCAAACCCTAAATAAAACCAAAGTCCGATAGCGAACAAGTACCGCGAGGGAAAGCTGAAAAGTACCCTTAACAGGGTTTGAAAAGACTTGAAATCTAACAGTTACAGTTTGTTACTGCTCTTAATTCTCTTCGGAGAAAAAGGGTTGTAACGTACGTTTCGAAGAACGGGCCAGGGAGTTTCTCTGCGTGGCGAGGCTAATCTTTTTTAAAGAGTAACCAAAGCGAAAGCAAGTCTGAAAGGGCGTTAGTCACGTGGATAAGACCTGAAGCCAGATGATCTATTCATGGACAAGCTGAAGTCTTTCGAAAGGAGGATGGAGGGCTGAACCGTTGCTGTGGACATGCGCTCGGGTGAGCTGTGAATAGGGGTGAAAAGCCTATCTAATTTGGCGATGGCTGGTTCCTGCTGAAATATGCCTACGTATAGTCTTGTTTAGTTGGTCTACGGCGTAAAGCTACGGATTGATCTTGCAGGGGCAAATGCTTACGGAGATTTTTCCAACTCAGAATCTGTAGACTGCTTAGAACAAGAATCAGGGGGAGTATGTAAGATACTTTTCCGAGAGGGGAACAACCCAGACTAAAGTTAAGGTCCCTAAATTTATGCTAAGTGTATCAAAAGGAGTCTTGAACCTGAGACACTAGGGATGTAAGCTTAGAAGCAGCTAACATTTAAAGAAAGCGTAACAGCTCACCTATTGAGGATCAGGGCCCTGAAAATGGACGGGGCTAAGCATAATACCGATACTTTTGCGGCACCCAGATGGGTGTTCGGGTAAGCAGGCGTGGTTTCTGCGCAGAAGGTTTTGCGAGAGCAAGGCTGGAGCGGTAACCAATGAGAATCCTGGTAATAGTAGGATGTGATTTTCCTGAGAATGGAAAATGTCGAAAGAGCAAGGTTTCCTTGGCAATATATGTTAGCCAAGGGTTAGTCAGTACCTAAGTTGTATCTTAACTGAGTATGACGATGGATGTCAGGTTAATATTCCTGAACTAATTAAATCTTATATAGTGTAGTTTTGCTTCCGGATAAGTGAGTACTCGAAAGGGTATGTTAAAAAGAAATCTGTCGAGGGTAATCCTTAGACACAGATGAATTTTTGAATTTATTGCTGATTCCAGGAGCCAGTGAAAAGACTATACTCTTGGTTTAATTAACTGTACCCATAACCGACACTGGTGCTCTGGCTGAGAAGGCCAAGACATGAAAGGGTAACCCAATTAAGGGAATTCGGCAAGTTAGTCCTGTAGCCTCGGCTGAAGGGATGTCTATTTTTGTGCACTTCAGAAATGTGTGTGCATCGATAGATCTCAGTAACAAGGATGGCTCGACTGTTTACCAAAAACGTAGCCAAGTGCTAATCTGAAAAGACGTGTATACTTGGTGAGACCTGCCCAGTGGTGGTGTCTAAAACTCCTTTTCAAGGGAGCTAAGGTCCATCAAACGGCGGGGGTAACTATGACCCTCTTAAGGTAGCGTAATACCTTGTCGTATGAATTGCGACTTGCATGAATGGTTTAACGAAGTTGTCACTGTCCCTAATTGGTGCCTTCTGAAAATATCTTCCGGTGAAAAGACCGGAGACGTCTAGTGGGAAGCGAAGACCTTGTGGAACTTTACTGCAACTTGTTGTTGTGAGTTTATGTGAAATGCATAGCATAGGTAGGAGCTTTGAAGTCAGGATTTCGGTCCTGATGGAGCGAACTTGTAATACTACCCATTTTTTATGGACTTGCTTACCCTTTAGGGGACAGCAGCAGGCGGGCAGTTTGACTGGGGCGGTGCCCTGCCGAAAAGATATCGGTAGGACCCAAAGACAAACTCACCTAGCTTGGAAATCTAGGGTTGAGTGCGAGGGCAAAAGTTTGTCTAACTGCATTTTGAAAAGCAAGAAATACAGAGGAGAAATCCGGGCCTAGTGAACCCACGTGCTTTTTTAATAGAAGCCGTGTCTGATAGAAAAGTTACCCCAAGGATAACAGGCTTGTCGCCCCCGATAGTCCGAATTGACGGGGCGGTTTGGTAC
>Ga0222658_1000097_pt1 | contig 52646 bp, 48 predicted proteins | sample AntAcemetagen476_FD_179830 | JGI IMG/M metagenome (GOLD analysis project Ga0222658, IMG submission 179830) | Saline water microbial communities from Ace Lake, Antarctica - #476 | ecosystem: Environmental > Aquatic > Non-marine Saline and Alkaline > Saline | place: Antarctica: Ace Lake... | reverse complement strand
GACGATTTCTTCGGCCTTGAATCTTTTCCCCATTTTGAACCCCTTTCTGACATCGTTATTCTATCATAAAAAGTGGATCAACTTTCGGGGGCTAGGTCAAAGAATACTTATTTCTTCAATTAATCATTTCTTCTTTCACATAATTTATAGGAATAGCAAAATTTAAATTCTGCCCTTTTTCTAATCCAGCAGATGTAACACCAATAACTTCTCCACTCATATTAAACAAGGCGCCTCCACTACTTCCATGAGAAATTGGAACACTGATTTGCAAAACCTTCATTCCATTAAGATCTCTAATTGAACTTACCAAACCATCAGATATTGTATTTTCTAATCCTTCTGGATTTCCTAAAGCAACAACTCTTTCTCCTTCTGTTGCTGAGTCTGAGTCTCCAAGAATAACTGGAGAGAAAGATCCAGCCTCATTTATTTTAAGAAGAGCAATATCTCTTATGGGATTATCTTTTACAACTGGAACATTAGAATAAACCCTATTTTCTTCTATCATCTTAACTGTTACGCTTTTATTTCCACCTACAACATGCGAATTTGTAATAATGCTTCCCTCTGAACTAATAAAAAATCCGCTCCCCATAGAATCACCCGAAACAATTACCACAATTGATTTATCATAATCACGAACAATACCTTCAACCCCTAATAAGCTTAGATTACTTTTCTTTAAGAAATTCTTTTTATTTGCCATTCCCGTGGACGTATTCTGAGAACTTTTCTCACCAAAAGTGTCCTTCCAAAGAGCACTATGACCATTGGATTCCTTTGCCTCAATCCACTTTGCCATAACAACATCACCGACAACTACATCCTTATTTTCTTCAATAATCTCAGCTTTTGATAAGTTCTCATCTATAACTTTCATAATTCGAATCTTAGCCACCACTTCAGCTTCACGCCCTAAGTTTTTACCTGTATCAGGATCAATGATCTCATTGCCAAATCGAACAATGCTAAAAACATTCTTCTTTTCCATATCATCAGCATATCCAGCATTAACATAAACAAGCTTATCTTCTATCCTAACAATTTTACAAGTCCAAGGCTTTCCCCTCATTTCATCTGTCAAAATCCAGACACTTTCTTCAAGGCTAGCATCAAGAGTATTTTGACTTGCAGTCGCTGAAGAAACAATTTCCCCAGTATTAACATCATACAATCGTAAGGATACAGTATACAAACCACTTCCAATCTTATGACCATCCTTATTTTGCAATATTTCCCCAGTCACTATGGACTGAACACTGTAAATATTTCCTAATTCATTTATGTTGTCTTTTTTCACCCAATTACTTTTCTCAAAATTTATTTCTCTTATCAATTGATTTACTTCGTCTCTCTCAACGACATCAAACATTCCTGTTTTTCTAAGCTTATCTATTAATAATCCGGTCAAAAGTTCCTTTTTAGTAACAATCTTCTTTTCCTTATCTTTATCAGTCTTTATCGTTACCGTAGAACCACTAATATTAATTTGCGCATCATCAACTTCCTTCGCATCCTCTTCGTCAACATTAAAAGGACTACCCTTTACTTCCGTTTTATCTTCAAACCTTGAAACAGCAACTCTAATCTTCCTGTTTTTCTCAGTATCTCTAATCTTATTAATCCGTTTTTGCTTATATTGAAACTTCGGAGATCCTTCTTTTTCTTGACAATACCCAGAATCAACAAAGAAAAGGCACCCTATTAAAACTGAAATAAAAACATAAAAGAAAAAAGATAATCTTTTTGACATAATTTTCATAATAATCCTCTTAGTTATTTAGCTTCCTTAATTCGAATGTTATATTTTCTTGCTTTACTATTAAGTGCTGTAGTCCTGTAAGTATACGTAGAAAATCCAGGAATAAGAACTAGCTCCCAATTTGTTTCTTGCCCAATAGAAAAATTGTCTGCATCTTTAAAAACAGTCTGAATTTGCAACTTTAGTGTATCTTTTTTCATATTTCTAATTTCGCATAGAACTCTTAACCGATTATCCCCAGTCCATTCTGTCTTTTCGCCTAAAATAACAACTCTTTTATCTGAAAACTGATTAACTAACCCTTTATCCATAATAACTACATTTTCTTGCCTTTCTAGATCTTGATTAACATCATAACGAGTTGCTTTATAAGGGCCAGCAGCGCAACCTGAAAATAAAAATACAAACAATATCAATCCGACTAACATTAAAGACACTCTCATAAAAACCTCCTTAGAAATCTTTTAAAATTACAATATTTATTGGTAAGCAACCCCTGCAATACCTACTTTCTTAATTTCATAAGCATCTTCCCAGATAATTTCAGTCGTTTCTGCATCAATTAACTGAAAAGACATCAAAATATAATCAGAACGACTACTGTTTACCGCTTTTGTTAAACTTGTAAGATCTCCTGTTAAGAAATAATCAATACCTGGCAAAGGAACATCTTTGCTTGCTGTCATATCAGTTACTCCATATTCATCATCCGACTTGTCTTCGCGCTTATTCAATCTCTCTTCCATAATATATTCTGAAATATCTTTTCTTACTTTATCTCGTGCAAGAAATCTTATCTTACCCTTAGCATTTCTATTTAATTCAATTCTTATCTTTTTAGTAAAAATATCTTTATCAATGATAAAGCGAGTAGAGTTCTCAACTGGCAATAAAGCTACCATTGGAGCCTGATCGGAATTCATAATTTCAGGTATTTCTAATATTGATACAGCCATTCTCCTAGATACAGTCCTTACATCTGTCGCCTCAATTCCAGTTCCCCCTAATCCATCATCAGAGTCAGGCAATACTACCGAAGAATGCGAAACAGAGCGCGGAACAGATGCGCATGACGATAGAGCAAAAATCATTAAAACTAATACAAGCTTTGACCATATATGCATACTCTTCTCCTTTTTAATAAAATAAATCCGTCGTGATATCCTTTCCATAAAACGTCAAAAAAGCATTCCTAAACCTTCCTTTATCTTCACCAGACTTATCCTTTATAAGAATGGTATTAAAATACCCTTTCTTCCCTTTAATTAAATCTAAATTCATTCTACCTAGATAGCTAATTTCCCCTCTTTTAACATCAAATAATTTATTACAATTTAAAGCAAATTCCCCACCAAAAAAAACACGAATTATGCCTTGAATATAAGCAAGTCTATACGTTCCCTCTGGAAACTTAAAACTAAACAAAAATAAATCATCTTGTTTTTCATAATTTTCCCCAACACGGGAAACCATGATTATTGGCTTTTGCTTAAAACCTTTATATTGATTAATCTCTTGAAAATTAAGAGATAGAATGCCGTAAGGATACTTTTGCTTTGGCTTCTCAAGATTCACGATCTTTGTTGAAAACAATACTACTCCTTCATTATCCTTTAAATTTAACGTTTTCTGTTTTCTTGAAAGAACATAAGGGCTAGCACAACCAGAAATGAATAACGCAAAACTTAAAAGAAATACAACAATGAATGTTTTTCGGTTAGCGTTTATCATTCGACTATCCTCCTTATAATAATATTCTGGTCATCCTTAATATCAACATCAAAGCTCTTCTCTAGGCCCGACAAATTGTTTCCTTCGCTATCAAATACTTGAATCTGAAAGGTATGGGTTCCTGAATTTAATCTTAAAGGAAATACCTTTATCTCGCCAGGCAAAAGACTCCAATGCCTTACATCTGCCGCAGGATTAGATAAATCACTGACAATCGCGATTATTAAAGAAACAGCGGCTATTCCTAAAGCTGCATAAGAACATCCGAGCGCTGCAGCTCCTCCTGATCCATAATAAGAAGCTTGTTGAGACATTTGACTTGCCTGATTCGAAAGCTGCTGAGATGCTCTAGACAACTGATAAGATATTTGCTCCGTGGCTTCTTTAAAATTTGCTTGCCCTTTTAAAATGCTATCCATCATTCGACCGCCTCTCGTCGTCGCCTGATAAATTGGATCATTATTTTCTAGAACCTTATCAAAACTTTCAAAATCTTTGCCATCTACTACAATTTTTACACTTCTTGCACTCATTAGCTTTTGCGTAAAAACTCCAATCTGCCCATATTTACCAATAGGAAACTTTACAGGACCTCTACCTAACTCAACAAACAATAAAGTATTATTTCTTAAATCTATAAATTCTTTAAGCCTTGTAACATCTATTTTTGAGTTATTCTCATCATGCGCTTTGTTTAAAACTTCGATTACTTCCTCAAGAAGAACAATATCCTTCTCTAGTTTTATGACTTTCTTAGACTTCTTCTTTTCTTTAGTCCCAAAATTCTGCTTAGAAGATGATTCCTGATCTTTAGCTTTATCTTCTTCTGGAGGAGACAACTTAACCAACTCCTCTCTTTTTTCATCAAGCAAAGCAATTTTACCCTTAAGTTCTGAGATAAGATCTCTATTAATAATGCTCGCCATCTTATATGCTTGAGAAGATCTATCAAAATAATCTTTGCTCATTGATTCATCACCCTTTAAAGCCTCTACTCTTGCAGCCAAAAAATACAATAAAACAACATCACTTTTATATAATTCACTCTCTACGTCTGAATCACACAAAATTCCATTCTTAAAAGCTGCTAAAGCATTATCCAAATCTCCTTTCCTCATAAAAAGAACTCCAGCATAAAAAGAGTTATAAACCTTTTCATAAGGATCACCTTTGTACGCTTTTTCGCTCTCGGCCCCCATGAGAGAGGTGGCTTTATTTTCCAGCTTACTAAACGCCGCATTATCATTCATCATGTAATATGCCTCAACAAAAGAATCGAGCGCTTTCTCATAATCACTAATAGATAAATAAATTGAACCCAGCTGATTATTCCACAAGGCAATATTCCTATCTTTATCAGATCTAAGAAACTCAAAAGTTTCAATAGCCACAGGATAATCTAAAGAATAAAAAGCCCTCTCTGCAGCGATAGCACGATCGGCATCCTCTTTCCTTGTTCTCTTTTTTTCTTTTACCTTAGTTTTTTTAGAAGATTTATCTTGCGAAATGTTCTGATTAGAACCAGAAAAGTTATTGCTTGCTGCAGAGGAAAAAGAAGGAAAATTCATTAAAACTAAACATGCTATTAAAAAAAAACACAAAACTTTTTTCATCCTGCCACCCTTCCGATAAATAAGCTACGCACACCGCGTTGCTGTACTATCGCTACAAATAGTTATAAAATTATACTTCTAAACCATATATTAGTCAAAGTATTCCTATTCTCCTACCTATCAGATACGCTTCCTAAGACTCTGTCCTTCATCACACGCTTAAATATAACATTATCCTTTTCCTCGTGAATATCAACCTCAAAATCAATAACTGATTCCCTTAATACAGACTCCCCAAGCACGCTAGAATAAACATTCTTATGAAACATGACGCCAATCTTATGCTTACCAGGAGCAAGAAAAAGAGGAAAAATAACAATATTCGCAGGAAGCAAGCTCCAATGTCGTATATCTGCTTTTGGATTTGTAGCCGCACTCGCAATAGCCGAACCAGCGGCAAATATAGCAAAAATGCCCGCTACCGCCAGATAACCTGCTGTATCAGCATACGGGTTAGCCCTTCGCGCACTATTGGCACTATCAATCATCTGAGTTGAAGCCTTAACCATTGTTAATGATGTTTTTGCAGAATTATCTTTAAACCTAGCTTGTCCTCTTAATATTCCATCCATTTCTCGGCCACCCCTTGTATTAGCCTGAAAATAAACGTCAGAATCAAAATACGCTTTAGCACCAGCATTAATATTTCCATCAATTATAAGATTCCTATCATAAATTTTATAATCTCCTCTTGATATCACTGCCATTTCACCATATTTACCTAATCTATGCTTTAGTGGCCCCTGTCCAAGTTCAAAAACTAATAAAGTGTTGTTTGATAAATTCACCATCTCTCGTGCTGCAATATCCTTACCATCGGGATTATCAAAATCACGTTCAACACTTAATTCCTCAACTTCCTTCTCAAAATCCTTGCTTAAAGACTCATTTCCTAATTTTTTAGCAGTACGCGAAGCCAGCAAATAAAGTATACTAAAGTCACTCTTATAAGATTCCTTTTCCGAATCAGAGTCTGCCAATATGCCATTCTTAAAAGCAGCCATCGCATTTTCTAAATCACCTTTATCATAAAGCAGCAATCCTACGTACAATGAATTGATCGCCTTTTCATAAGGGTCTCCCTTATATGCTTTTCTATCCTCTGAACCGCTCAAAGATATCGCGCTGGCCTCTAACTCGCTAAATGCAGAAATATCATTCATCAAATAATATGATTTTAAAAAAGAATCGAGAGCTCCTGGCTTGTTTCCTTGCGCCAAATAAACAGAGCCTAGCTGATTATTCCATAAAGCATAATTTCTATCACTCTGGTTAGCCGCTTCTTCATATTTATTTCTTGCTTTTACCATATCTCCGTAATAAAAAGAATAATCGATATACTTAATCTTTTTAAAGCTATACTTATTCGAATATGCGCACCCAGATATGGGATAATAAAAACATGCTAGCAGCAAGCATTGAAATATTGAAATAATTTTTCTTATTCGTTTTATCATTAGCTAAAAGAATATCCATTCACCGATAATTTCTAAAGTCTTTCTTAAAATAATTTCTTCCATTTTACTCCCTATTCAAAAAATAGGCAAATTTTCGAAATCATGACACTTAATCCATTTGTTAGCACACCGTTAGCACAACTGTTGTTGATTATTATATATTACTGACAGGTATTAAGTTAGGCTGACTGACCTTCCGGTCTCCACTTCTAAAATTTGTGAAGAAATGAATTAGACACTGACCTTCAGGCTCTCAACCTGAAGGTCGTAAAAGACAAAACATTGAGGATACGTTAGCTATACCGTTGTTAGCTGGCAACAAGGCCAGCCCTCGCTAAGAAGTCCTTTTATTTTTAAAGAACTCAATAACTACCTGAGGTTCAAACCGCAAATATTTACCTAGCTTCACATGCGGAATAGCCTCTTGACCAAGACAGGTTCTTTGGTAGATCCAGCTAACGGGAACGCTGAGAATTTGTGCCATCTCTTGAACTGATATCAGTCTCATTTGTTCCATAATGTTCATTATTCATCCAAAAAATATGATGTGGGCTTTTTGAGAACCTTAGAAATCTTTACTAAAGTCTCCAAAGCAGGCAAAGAAATACCATTTTCATATCGAGAAATACTTTTTTGTTTAGCTTTTATTTCTTCGGCGAGGTCTGTTTGTGTTAAATCTAATTCTACACGAGCTATTTTAATCTTTTTGCCTAATTTTTTCGCATCCATTTAATCATTCTCCAAACTAAAATAATACTTGACACAATATACCTTCTAGGGTATAATTTAGTCATATAAAGAATATTAAGATTTTATACTTCTAAAGATTAATATATACCTATTTGGTAATAAAATCAATACTTATGACTAGTTTAAAAACACTTGAAATTAAAAATAATTTCTCTGAAAGAGAATGCACAAATTTGTATTGGAAAAATTCTCCTTCAGTCCAACATTTATTAGAGGTCATCTCTTCAATCTTGGCCGAGGAATACATTATGATAGCTAAGAAAAATCCAGGCATGCTTATTCAACATGAGGATCCAAAATGAACGCGGCAATATATACACGATACTCCTCTGAGAATCAAAGCGAAAAAAGCATTGATGATCAAGCAAGAGTATGCAAAAACTACTGCAAAGATCATAGCCTGACAATCAACGATGAGCATATCTATGTTGATGAAGCTCTGTCTGGCTCACTAATTAACCGTCCCGGCCTTCAGGCGCTAGAAAAAGCCGCAGAAGCTAAAGAATTTGAAGCAATAGTCGTCGATGATCTCTCCCGACTTTCAAGAAGCAACCACCAAATGCTTACTCTTGTACTTAAATTTGATTACTATCAAGTAAAAATTATCTCTGTTGCAGATGGAATATGCACCGATGATGAAAACTCGAAGTTAAGCATCCAGATGCGCGGCTTAATAAATGAACTATACTTGGATGACTTGAGAAAAAAGACCTCCCGAGGTCTAGAAGGACAAAAACTGCGCGGGTTCAGCGCAGGAGAAAGTGTCTACGGCTACTGCACAAAACCCGTAGGTGAACTTAAACTCAACAAAAAAGGACAAGCTAAATACGAAGGCATGGTTCATAAAATCAACCCCGAAGAAGCAGAGATTGTTAAGCAAATATTTAAAGAATTCATTGAGGGAAAAAGCATTCATAAAATCGCTTTGCAGCTTAATGGACAAAAAATCCCAACAAAAAGAAATTGGCGTGGCGGATGGAATATCTCTACCATATCCAGAATACTAAAAAACGAGAAATATGTAGGCACATGGAATTGGAGAAAAACTAAAAATGTTCGCGACCCTATGACAGGCAAGAAAAAATGTATCCTCCGACCCGACAAGGAACATGTCCCTATTTACAGAAAAGATCTGATTATAATTGATAACGAAACTTGGGGAAAAACAAAAAAAAGACAACAAGAGCTACAAGGAACATGGCCGGTCAGCAAAAAACGTAAAACTTACTACCAGCAAAAAAGCTATATCCATACAAGCCCTACTCATCTCTTCTCTGGCCTTATGAAATGTAAAATTTGCGGTTCTGCCATTGTTCTCTTAAGCGGTAAAGGAACTGGCTACTACGGCTGTTACAACGCTAAGAGAAAAACATGTAGCAACACATTACTCGTTCCTCGAAAACGCATCGAAGAAACTATCGTCAATGACCTCAGAAATAAAATTTTAACCACCAAGAACTTAGAATACATTTTTAAAAATGTCGAGAAGCTTGCCATGGAAGGATTAAATACCATACCGGATGAAATCAGAAAAAAGAAAGCAGCTCTTGAAAAACTTAAACATGATCTCCAAAACTACCTTAACTTTGTACGAATAGGCAACTTTTCAAGAGCTGTTTCGGAGGCAATAAAAGAAACTGAACAAAAAACTGATGAGCTACAGACAGAGGTTAGTTCATTAACCTACCAAAAAGAAAACAGCTTTAAGGCACCTCCTAAAGAATGGATAAATTATCGCTTGGAGAAACTTACGGAGACCTTAAATAAAAATACCGTCTTCTCCTCTCTGGCCCTCAAAGAATTGCTAGGGCCAATCGAATTAGAGCCGATATTTTATAAAAAAACCGACTTCTATAATTTATTTGAAGGCAAAGAGCGTAATTTTAAACCTTACTACATCGCCCATACAAAAATTCAAACCCTTGCGCTCTTAGACGATAAGCACAAGGGTTCGAATTGGTTGCAATGGCGGAGAAAGAAGGATTCGATTGGCTTATTTTCCCTAACTCCTTTATCCCCAATGATTTTACTAAAATGTCGTCGAGAAACGATCTTAAAAATTGTGCGAGGAGCTACATTTAGATACGCTGAAATGCGAGCAGTTTGATGCGGGATGGGCACCAAAATTATTCTTCATATTACTTAATTAAGTCTTTCTATCTCTTGAATAGTGACTCATAACAAGAGAATCGTTGAATACTTCTGTTTTCGTATGCTTAAGTTTGAGCTTCTGATCAATTTCACCAAACAAAGGAATACCTTTTCCAAGAAGAATTGGGATTCTATTAATAATTAATTCATCGATTAAATCCTCTTTCAAAAAACTTTGAATCAATTTTCCACCATCAATATATAAATTTTTATATCCTTGCCGATTTAAATCTTTAAGCACGTCTGATATGTCCCCTTTAACAATCTTAACTTTACCTGTAAGATTCTCAGGAATCGCCACAAGGCTATTGCTTAAAACAAATACTGGCTTGGTATAAAACCACTCACCAAATGTTAAAACTTTCTCAAAAGTACTTCGCCCCATTACTAAAGCATCAGTCTTTTTTATTAACTCAGCATATCCATAATCAGTTTTATCTGGATTTGGCACTTTGATCAACCAATCAATTCCGCCATCTTCATCTGCAATAAATCCATCCAGACTCGTTGCTACAAATACATAATTAGACATTATATACCTCTCCTTTTTAAACATTTTACCACACCATCAAAACAAATTCTAAAAGTTATTAAACAAATTAAACAGGCTCTATTTGGGCACCAATCATTTTCAGAAATAAAAAGGGCTCGTAACTTATTGATAAACAATATGTTATGAGCCCCTATTTAAATGGCGGAGAAAGAAGGATTCGAACCCTCGGAGGCGTTAACCTCAACGGTTTTCAAGACCGCCGCATTCAACCGCTCTGCCATTTCTCCTTAAATCATTTTCTATAAAACAGAAGAAAATGTGCGTGCAAATTCCTCTAAAAAAACTTAAATTCATTGAGGAAATTTTTGCCTGCCATTTCTCCATAAATTATCTTCTTGCTCGTAAAATCAGAAATTAACTATACTAAATTTTTCTTTGACTGTAAAGAAAAAGCTCTGCCTGAGATCGAAACTTCTGATAAAACTAATTATTCATCCCAGCCAACACTTTCACCTGCTTGACTTTTGACAGAATCGCCTGAACTTGACTGCTGCGAGGATGAATCATCGCCCTTCCTAGGCATAAAATGAACACTATTAGCTGAAATTCTAACACGGCTCTGCGTCTTTCCATCTTTTTCCCAGCGGTCCTGCTTCAATCGACCTTCAACAATGACCCCACTTCCTTTCGAAAGATACTTTGAACAATTTTCAGCCGTTGCTCCCCAAACCTCAACATCAAAATAAGATACTTCAGAAACTTTCTCGCTACCTTTCGTATAAACACGATTGTTAGCAATTGACAAATTGCAAACAGCCTTACCTGTTGGCGTATACTTCATTTCTGGATCTCTCGTTAAATTCCCCATCATATTTACACTATTTAAACTCATTAATAATCCTTCCTTTTAAAGCTACAAATTGTTTAATGTTATTTTATAACTATTCTAGTGAATAAACTCGAAGAAGCAATGTTAAATCTAAAATTTATCATTACGGCACAAAAAGCTGCTTGAATGTCGTGCCGTACATCGAACTTGAAATCTGAGAAGTTTTCTTAAAAAATTCAACAAAAGAAAATGTCGGAAAAATAAGATTGAGCATCAGCGCTATAATAACCACATTGATCACATAAACGAGCGCGATAGAAAAAAAATAATTCGGCTTAAAAGCCATCTGGTCTTGCGCGCGCAAATCGCGTGCCGTAAAAATCATATGCATCGCAAACGTAAAGCTAATCAAAAATAAATAATAGTGCGACAAATCAATTTCTTTAAAGAAAAACGAAGTGAAATAAAAAAGGATGAGAAAAACGATAGAATAAATTGGAAGCACCAAAGGGGCGACTTCCACCAGCGGATCTAAAAAACGAAACACATCAGCGACAAGACTTTTGCCGTAACGATACACAGGTTCTGGCTCATAGACAAAGAAGTGTAAAATTAAATAAGAAGCCATCCCCCAAACAAAATACAAATATTGACCTTCCGTCAATCCTGCAACCTGCCGAACAAAAGCAACAGTCATTCCGACAATCAGCGGAATCAAAACCAAAAACAACAAAAACTTTACAGCCTGAACAAGTTTAGTGCCCAATTTTCTCTTGTCCTCCCATATAAGGCCTTAAAACTTTAGGAATAACAACTTCTCCATCTTTAGTCTGATAATTTTCTAAAATCGCCACCATCGTTCTTGCAAGCGCAACGCCAGATCCATTCAGCGTATGAATAAAAGTGGTCTTCTTGGTTTCCTTACCTTTAAAACGAATATTAGCACGACGAGCCTGAAAATCCTCAAAATTCGAACAGCTCGATACCTCAAGCCACTTATCAAGACCAGCCGCGTATGCTTCAATATCATAACACTTTGCTGCCGCAAAACTCAAATCACCCGTCGCCAAAATAAGCACACGATACGGAAGCTCTAAAAGTTGCAAAATTTTCTCTGCGTTTCCAAGAAGTTTTTCTAACTCATCATAAGAATTCTCAGGCGCAACAAATTTAACTAACTCAACTTTATCAAACTGATGCACACGCATTAGTCCTTTGGTGTCTTTTCCGTAAGATCCCGCCTCTTTTCTAAAACACGCGGTGTATCCCGTATAATAAATCGGCAACTCTTCTTCTTTCAAGATTTCATCTCGGTGTAAATTCGTAATCGGCACCTCCGCCGTTGGAATCAAAAACAAATCTTCACCTTCAACTTTATACATATCATCTTCCATCTTAGGCAATTGACCTGTACCGGTCATCGACGCACGATTAACCAAGAAAGGTGCAAAAATCTCTGTAAACCCGTGCTCTCTTGTATGAACATCAATCATAAAATTAAAAAGCGCACGTTCAAGTCGAGCCCCATCACCTTTATAAACAATAAAATTCGAACCCGAAATTTTTGTAGCCCTTTTAAAATCAACAATATCAAGCGATTCAGCAATCTCAAAATGCATCTTTGGCGTAAAGCCAAGCTTCACCTTTTCGCCCCACGTTTTTATTTCTTCATTCTTGTCTACACCACCCACAGGAACAGAAACGTGTGGAATATTTGGAATGCCCATCAAAATGCTCGCAAGCTTTTCATCTAATCCCTTAACCTCTGGCTCAAGCTCGCTGATTTGATTCGAAATTTCCTTCATTGCCGTAATCTTTTTCTTAGGATCCTTTTTTTCTTTCAAAATAGTGGCAATCTCATCATTCGCTTTATTTTTTTGTTCTCTCAAGCCGTCTAATTTTAACGAAACCTTTCGACGATCTTCATCTAGCGCAATAAGCTCATCTAAATTAACTTTATATCCACCACGCGCCATCAAAGCGCTTCGAACAGCTTCATCATTAGAACGTACAAATTTTAAATCAAGCATAATGCTTCCCTTTTCTTTTAATTTCCAAACGTAATATCAATCTGAGCGATCAATTCTTTCGCGTTAATCGGCTTAGTCAGATGCATATCGGCACCGAGATCAAAATGATCAACAATATCATTAGGTCCATCTGACGCTGTTAAAAATATAATCGGAATATGTTTTGTGCTGTCATCTGCCTTGAGCTGCCGGCAAACTTCTTTGCCGTCAATCTCTGGAATGCCGACATCCAAAAGAACCAAATCCGGCTTGCGTGATCTAGCAATGGCTAACGCCTGCGGACCATTCTCTGCTAAAAGTAAATCATACCCTTTTTTCTCTAGAATCTTCTGAATCGTTAACCGCTGACCTTCCTCATCTTCGACAACCAGAATACTCTTTCCTTTTTTAGAAATCAACGCTTCTTTTTTACAAAAAAAACTACAAATTTTCTTTAATAAACACATCTTGCCCCCTCTTTTTCATTCTGTCTAATTGAAGTATTTTCATTATATTAGGAATTTATCGAATACGCTAGAGGATTCTGAGAAACTTAAGGGTCCATACTGTAACTTTGAATTCTTTCAAAAACCACGCCCAAAGCAAATTCTCGCCATTTTAAATACATCTCTTATCATTTGCATACACTTCAAAAAAACATTATAATCATAACAATATGTTAAAAACACTCTATCCATTAAATCTAAAGCGCAACCAAAAAGGCGTCACCCTTCCAGAGCTCCTTTTAGCAACTCTTATCTTAGCTCTTGCCTTATCGAGCATTGTCTTACTTTTTGTTAGATGCAGCAACCTTAATGAAGCTAATCGAAATTTGACATTAAGCGCAACGCACGCTCAATACATTATGGAAGAAATGCAAAACACGACATTTTCAAACCTTCAGGCCCTTATTGCAAGTGGACACTGGAACTGGACTACCATAGACATCACTTCTAAAGGTTTTTCACCTCTAAATAATGAAACAACAACTGTCCAAGCATCAGGAACGACACCGCTCACCGCAACGGCAACCGTGAATTGGAATGACAGAACAGGATTAAACCGAAGCTATAGTTTAAGCTCTATTTTTCAATAATGAAAAACAAAAACGCATTTACCCCGTTAGAGAAAACCGCCAATTTTAATCGCTGGTCTACCAATTTTAAAGCCGATGGTGGTTCGATGCCACCATCAGCGCAAACCGTTGGAAGACGAAACTCTCTAACGGGGTTTACCTTAGTTGAGTTGATGGTCACACTACTACTCTTTACGGTTATTCTAACCGCTATTTACAGTTCGTTTATAATTGCAGGTAATTATTACCAAACAGATATAGCACTACTTGACGTTCAACAACAATCCAGGCAAGCAATGGATTGGCTTGTTAAAGAATTGAGGGAAAGCTCAGAGAGTAGTATCGTAATCGGCTCTAGTGGTCCTGGCATCAATAGCATCACCTTTGATACCCCTCAAGAAAACGGAATCCAATATTATGTAACATCAGGCCAACTCATCCGAGAATATCCGGTTGGCACAATGCGAGCGATTGCAAACAATATCACAGCACTTAATTATGCCCCAGGATCACCAACAACAACTCTAACCATTACATTAACGGCATCCACAACAGCTATAAAAAGACCCACGTCAATCCAATTGGTTGAAAAAATAAGCCTAAGAAACTAAAGAATCAACTGTGCGAAAAAAAGAAACCCTTCACTTAATATGTCATACTTTAAGTAGAAAGGATAATGTACAAAAGAATGGACATAAAAAATAAAAAAGGCATAGCTTTACTTACAGCATATTTTGCTATATTTGCCCTTACGATTATCAGCACAGCCTTTTTGAGTCGCAGCATCTCTGAGAAAAAAACCAGTGAGCACTATGCAAAATCCACACAAGCATTTTGGGTTGCCGAAAGCGGAATCCAACAAACCCTTTGGGAGTTAAACAGCAACAATTGCAATAACTGTCAAACCTGTGGAAACAACCAATGTCTAGCTGGAACAATAACAGGCTTCGGTGATTACGATGTGACCATCGACCTTACAAATAACACGCTATCTTCCATTGGCTCTGCTCCTTCGCGCAGTTCAAACAAACTTGTTGCAAGAACCGTTGCGGTTGATCTCGCAGGCGGCGCCAGCTCTTTTTTTACTCACGCTCTTTATTCAAATAATGGCATCGAGATCAGCAATAATGCTCGTATTGATAGTTTTGATTCATCAATAGGATTGTATAATGTCGATGGAAACATCAGTACGAACGGAAATATCGGAACCAATAGCACTTCTTCTCAAATCATTGATATCGGAAACAATGCATATGTTGGAGGTGATGTTAGTACCGGTCCAGGGGGAACTGTTGCGGCAGGAAATAATGCCACAATTACAGGCTCGACTACCGATACAAACGATAATCCTCTAGAATCTGTGATCGTGCCATCTAGCTTAACAAGCTTAGCTTCTGGCGGAGCCAAAACAGTTAACAAGAAAGGTTCTTGGATAATCAACTCAGGCAGCTACAAATTTGATTCCATTACTTTAGAAAATAAAGTCAATGTAACCATCAGTGGAGATGTCACGCTTTATGTCACAGGCGATCTTGATGTTGGAAATAAAGTCGATATTACAATCACGACAGGCGCAAGCCTTACATATTACACAGATGGAGAATTTGAACTTAGCAACAATTCCGCTGTTAACAATATGACAAAAATACCAGCTAATTTTATTATTTACAGTACATATTCCGGTGGCGATGGAATTGAACTTGAAAACAATAGTGAATTTTATGGAGCCGTTTATGCACCCGATACAGATATTAGCATTAGCAATAATGCCGATAGCTACGGGGCTTTTGTTGGAAATGCTGTAGACGTATCGAATAATGGTGCTGTTCACTACGACGAAGCACTGGCTTCTATGACTGGCGGTGGGTCCTCTTCTGGATATTCAATTAGCGTTTGGGAAGAGTTATAAAATAACATATAAAGCATTTTTAAAGAATCTATTCTTATCCCATCGAACGAAAGAATAAGATTAAAAAATTAACCATATAAAAAAACTAAAACTCTTGCTCAAAAAATATGTCTTGAGCAAAAAAATAAACAAAAATAAAAAATGACTATAAAAAATAAAAAAGGCGCTGCTTTAATAACAGCATATTTTGTTATATTTGCCCTTACAATTTTTAGCACAGCCTTTTTAAGTCGCAGCATCTCTGAGAAAACAACCAGCGAGCGCTATGCAAAATCCAAACAAGCATTTTGGGTTGCAGAAGGAGGCATTCATCAAGCCCTTTGGGAATTAAACAGCAACAATTGCAATAACTGTCAAACCTGCGGATCTAACAAATGCCTTGCCGGCACAATAACAGGATTCGGCGATTACGACGTTACCATTGACCTTACAAATAGCACCTTATCTTCCATTGGCTCTGTTCCTGCGCGCACTTCCGACAAACTCATCGCTAAAACCGTCCAAACTAATCTTTCTGGCGGCGCCAACTCTATTTTCACGCACGCCGCTTATGCTAACAATGATGTCACGATCAACAAAAACGCTTACATTGATAGCTTTGACTCATCCATAGGGCCATACTCATACTATTTCGGTGGAAACATTGGGTCAAACGGTAACATCGGAACAAGCGGAACATCCACAAATATTATCAATATCAAAAAAAATGCTTTCATAATGGGCAATGCTGAGACCGGACCAGGCGGCACAATCAAGCTTGGAAACAATGCAGTAATCACAGGCACCACTACAAACACAAGCACTCGAACGCTCGATCCTGTGGTCGTACCATCAAGCTTAACAGGACTATCTTCTGGTGGAAGCATAACTGTTAACAATAATAATTTTTGGACTGTTGGCTCAGGTGACTACAAATATGATTCTATCACTTTAAAAAAGAATGTCGCTATGACTGTAACCGGAGATGCCACAATTTATGTATTAGGAGACTTTACCACTGGAAACAATGTTGACATTACGATCACTCCAGGCTCAAGCCTTACTTACTACGGAGATGGAATTTTCTCAGTCAATCAAAATGCCGCTCTCAACACCATGGAAAAAGATCCAAATGATTTTATTATTTACAGCACCTATTCTGGTGCTAACGGAATTTTATTAAAAGGCAACAGCGAATTCTACGGGGCGATCTATGCCCCGGATACAGATGTAAAATTCAATCAAAATGCTGCAATCTACGGCGCCTTAGTTGGAGATACTGTAACCATAGGAAAAAATGCTAATATTCACTATGATGAATCCCTAAATACCATACTAGGAGGATCGTCTTCTGGATATTCAATTAGTGTTTGGGAAGAATTATAAAACGTCCTCCCTTTTTTCTCTTTTGAGAACTAAAATATGAGTGGAACTTGCCGAATTACGTCTGCGCAGACGTAATTGGAGTAGCACTCGCTAAATTCAGCACGCGCGTACCGAATTAGAGCAAAGATTGCCGAATTGTCTCTGCGCAGGCAGAATTGTAAATATAGGCGACAATCACTTTTTTTCGTTTTGACTAGCCATTTTCCAAACAGTTTAAATGATGATTATATTTTCGATCTGTATTCAACAGGCTTGATTTCTAAACTGGGCCCCTTATATCGTCTATACTTTTTATCATTAAGACTTTTTTTCGTTATCAACACAGCATTCACAGGGCATAAGTTATAACACTTTACGCATAAAATACATTTCTTATCAAAAACAACTTCTCCACCTTCTTTTATAGAAATATTTTCCGTTGGGCAAACTCTGTAACACAGCCCACATTTAATGCAACGCTCTTTGTCGACTGAAAATCTAGGCTTATACCAATCTGCCGTCCAATAAAACTTTCTTTGCATATATCCACCAAGCCTAGAAATCAAACCTTTTCCCTCGACTTTTCTTTCACCATTTAAAATAGCCGCACAAACTTTTTGCAATTTTTCTTCAGCCCTTAAAAGAATTCTTTTTAACTTTTCTCCTTGAGGAACTTTCCAAATATCCTCAGGCAGCCACGGAATATTGATATTCGTAGGCATAACAATATGATCTAAATAAAATACATCATATCCTTTTTTTTCAAGAATTTTTTTCCATCTCAATCCTGTATCCCCGGTAAAGGCAGCGCAGTTTCCAACAAGAAAAAGTTTTTTTCCATTGCCTTCTGGCATTTTAAAAAGATATTCTACCAGCGGATCAGGGGGATTGGATCCCCACACCGGATAAAAGAAACCAACCATATCGCATCCATCTTGATCAAATTTGGCTCTATCTTTAATAATCTCATAAAGCTCTACCTCGTGACCCTGGCTTTCCATAATGTCTTTAGCCTTAAGGCAAAGCTGTAATGTATTTCCTGTAGATGTAAAATATCCTATGTTTATCCGCATATTCTCTCCTTTTTTTTCGAGGACTAAAAGTATTCTTAAAAGTTTAAGTTATTTGTATCTTAACGTAATAATAACTAAAAATAAATTAAAATATACAATATTTAAATTGAGACCTGATCAATTCTGCCTGCGCAGGCACAATTCCTCGTACGCACGAGAAATTGGAGTAGAGATTGCCGAATTCAGCACACGCGTACCGAATTGTATTAATTATTTACAATTATTGGCAACTCATTGATATAAAAAATGGCATATAGCTTCATAAGCCATGTGCCAAATTTGTGATAATGATTACTTGCTGTTTTCTGTGCGATGTGAATTAAGATAGCTCACCATATCCTTAACTTTCACATACCACAGCTTACCTTTTTTATGAGCTTTCAGCTGTCCTCGATTAATTAAATTCCTTAGGTAATCCTGAGTTCCGGAAAGTTCCGGGGACACATACCTATTTTTTTAGCTTCAGCTCTAGAGTGTCAGCCCAAATCTCTTTTGCAATTTCTTCAATTACAAGCCGCGAATTTCCTTCAAACGAATAAAAAATAACCAGTTTTTTCATGTTACTTTTTCCCGATCTGATACGTTTTAGGATAAAGCCAAAGATAAAGCCCGAAAAGTCTAAAAATCATCCATCCTTCAAACTTTGACTTATAAAACCATGGCAAGCTAAATAAAGAAAACTTTGAATCCCGTCCCGTCTTTGGAAAATACAATGTCAGCTTCACAAGATCACCTGTTTCCCTGTAATCGCCAGAATTTCCTGTAACCGATTACGATACGTATGCTTTTTCTGCACTAACTCAAATCCATTTCGAGCGATTTGCTCAGCCTCGTCCGGATGCTCAAGATAATAACGAATTTTATCTTCAAATTCATGAGTTGTAATATCTTTGTATGTCACAAGATGCTCGCCATCTTTAAATAAATCCTCAAACCCATTATTAAAAATCTTATTAGTCACCACCAAAGCCCCTGCGCCCATCGCTTCAAAGGTGCGCATATTAATATCATTATTGATAGAAAAGTTAACCGAAACGCGAGCCTGCGCATAATAATGAGAAAGCTCTTCCCAGTGAGCCGAACCAATAAAAGAATTAGGAAAATTTATTTTCGCTTTTTCTAGCATAACTTTACGAAGCGAAAACTTTCCTGTTGTCCCAATAAAACACGCATCCCATTTTCGCTCTTTAAATGGAATAAATTTAAAATCAGAAAGGGCCTTATCTCAAGAAGCCGGCACCCAATAAAGATTTTTAAATCCCTCTTTTTGAAACGCCTCTACTCCCTCTTTTTGAAAACACATAAGATAATCGCAATCAGCAGCATTGGCTTTAATTTTTCGATAAGAATACTTGATGTGAGTGTCGGGTACCCACCAGACATACGGATGGAGATCTTTGGGGAAAGCTCGACCATAATCATCATCATCAAGCCGAAGGTAGAGGTCAAAATCGCGCGGAATTTGGTCAAATTGATCAAACGTAAAGCACTCAACGTTAAGACTAGAGTTCTTTTTTAGGATAGGATAACATCGAGCTCCAATGCCTCCCCTTGAATGTTGTGCAAAAATAAGGGCGATATTCATAAAATGTATTATGACAAAGAGATCATTTAAATTCAATAGCTATCGTAAGAATAATTTCTTGCGGCAATAGTACCAATGGTTTACCTAAAAACGGTTTAAATTATTCTGTTGCATATCAATTATTTAAAATACGAGCTCGCACTAGTTACTCTCCCAGAATTAAATTCAACAAAATGAGTAGAGCCAAAGAAATTCTTATACCACCAGCCCTCTCCATATTTTCCATACCACTGATCATTAGAATTTGAAGGCTTCCCCCATGTTGCCAAAACTTGTTCTTTTGTCATGCCATTAACAATTCTTCCATCTAAAATTGCCTGCTTTATATCCCCAGAAAGCCGTAGATTTGATTGAACATATTTTTGTCTTGAGCTAAAATCTGGCACCCCAAAGGGCCTAGTCGAAGCGCAACCAGAAATTAAAAAAACAATAACAAATAAACCTAAGGCTATCTTCTTCATGCTTACTCCTCCTCATAGGTTTAGTTAGAAACGGTCTAGATTATTTATCAGCTAAATAGCTCGGATTCATCCCGACAAATTCACCTTTTTCAAAAATCATAAAATAATCTATTGTAAATTTTCCTTTATAAATTCTCGAATTTTCGAATCTCGCGACATAATGATACAATTCGCCATCCAAATGAAGCGCTGTTGATGCAAAGCTATGCTTCTTCGAGATATGGTCAATTACGATAATGCTTCCAACAGGCACATGAGCAATTGTTTTTCCATCGTTAGAACTAATTGGAGTCGATAAAAAAATTGACCAAGAATCTGAATAACTTCCAATGACCAAGGGACTAGCAACTTTGTACCGTCGTCCGATAAGACCGTCAAAATCTTTGCCATGCACTGGAAAAGCTGGGAGCTCCACTCCACTAAACAGCGTAGAGCATCCAATGCAAAATGGAAAAAGCAATAGCAACAAAATTAAAATTATACTTTTCATCTCAGGATTCCTTTACTTTATTGGGTATCTTTGCGATAAATATCCATAAACATTATGCGACGCTCCTGCCGTAGCAACTCCTATTGCGCCACCAACAGCCATCCTGACAGGATTCAATGTTCCAAAAAATGAAGTAATCGGATCAGAAAATTTTGAATCAAATGTCAATATGCCCGTGTTCCCTCCTGGCGTGAGGAAAGAATTTCTCGCAGTAGATTCTAAAACCGCCGTACCGAAAAAATTAACCGTTGACTGATTTAATGAGTCTGCTGGCAAGGATTGAAAAGCTCTTGTAAACAAGATTGTCGATTCACTGTGAATATCAAAAACTGCGCTAGGATTGGCCGATGCGACATTATTGATTATTTTTGTATATTCGATTGCTAAAACTTCAGAACCTGTGAATTTAACGACCCCAGACTCAACAAAATCAGAAATAGAGCCATGCGTCTTATTCCAAATGATCGCATCATATTTTACAGAAAGAGTTCTATTTGCTTTTAGCAAAAGATTTTTAGCCCCTTGCCTCGTTGTGTTAATGCCCGCGCCTAAAACCCTGTTAACCTGTCCGTAATCCGTTACAATTTTACCTTCTGCATTTAATAACTGTACTTCATTTGGATCAAAGGCACTGCTAATCCCCTGCCCAATGTTCCATGCTAAAGAAGCCCATCCAAGAATTTTGCTTATTTTTCTGGAGTCTCCTCCTCCTGTATAGCCCGCTATCACTGAAGCAATGTCCAATGTTGAACCGATAGGATTTACAGGAAAAGTCATAACATCAAAAACGACTCTCACTGCATTTACTAAATGGTGCAAGACATGCTTCTTGAATCCTCCCCAAAACTTCTTCCACCAACTATGCCCGCTTGGATCTATCCGATTTACAGGATTATTTCCGCAATACGAATAGCGATTCAGCGTCTGAGGATTATCGACTGCCTGGACGATCGTATCCGGTGTTATAAATCTGCCAATGAGCGGATTGTAATATCTTGCACCGTAATAATACAAACCTATTTTCTCATCAAACTCTTTACCTGTAAAGTAAAACCATGCAGTTTCACTGCTCGTTCCATATTTTTGATGCGTTGCGAAACCTCCAAATGGCTTATACTCACACAATTCTTTAACAACACCTGTATCATCAGTCAAAAGATTTGTACCGCCTAAATGATCCGCATGATAATACATAACATTGCCATTTCGAATTTGCGCAACACGCTGGCCTCCAAGATAAATATACGAAATGCTATTTCCCGAATGCTCTTCATAAAGGGAGCCAATATATTTTGTGACCTGCGGTGCTGTTGAATTAGGAACAGGTGTGCCGATGCTTCTGTTATTGTTTTGATATTTGCTTAAACTAAAAACACTTGAATGATCTTGGCGCAGCTCATCTGTGATAGCCGAGCCTGAGTACGTTGTCTTCTTAACTCTCCCTCCACCTCCATCATATTCAAACTTTGCAGCAGTATTGCCATTTTTATTTACTTTCTCAAGTCTATTCTCAATATCGTAAATATAACCCCAAGCTGTTCCATCAGAATCAGTCTTTTGAATCATGTTTCCATTATCATTATATTGAAACACTGAACCATCAGACAAAGACGTAACTGCATGTGGACCTGCCCCGCTTTGTCCATAAGCAAATGTCAATCCGTCTTTTTGTAAAATGTTTCCAATCTGATCGTAGACATACATTTTTATGCCATAGCTGCCTTGCGCTTGCACTAAACGGTTCAAGGCATCATAAGAAAAACTTTGTGTAGCAGTATGAATGTTGTCGATGATGGAAAGAATATTCCCAACATCATCGTAGGCGTAATTTAAATCCTGAATGATTTGATTCAAAACATCTATTGTCAAAATCTGTAACAAGCGAGAACTTAGAGGATCGTAATCATATGTCGTAATATTACCATTTCCATATTCAATTTCAACGATCTGACCAAAGGCGTTATATTTAACATCCACAACATAAGCCTCAAGTCCTAGGTCTTTGCCTGTTGTTTCTTCCTTAATTTGTGCCACAACAACATAATTTGCGCTACCTCCTTGTTCGTAACGCCTAATCTCGCCAATCCATTTAAACTCATTCGTATCTTCAACCGGTCCGTTGTTATTGACAACCGTCAAATCTTCAACAATTGAAATTGACCCCGGTGCAGCCTGCGTAACAGGTCCAATAACTTCCCACCATTGACCATTGCTCTTTTTTGCTGCAAAACCACTAGAATCAGCATCAACGAGCGTGACATAATATTTATAATCATAATTTGAAGGATCAAACGTTGGGATTGTATCAAGCCACTTTGCCTCAACTTCATAAGTTTTTTGACAATTTAAAATTGGTCTAAAATAATTAATATCAAATCCGAGTTGAAAACCGTTATAAGGCTCAACCACGGTTGTTGCTTTAGTAAAAAGATTATAGGTTCCTAGATCATCGGGATTATACGTCATCCCTGGAATAACACGCCTGATTTCAGAAACCAAAAGATAACTCGTCAGCTCAACTGATCCGCTATGACTGTAAACAATCAAATCTTGTGTGCCTGAATAACTTCCGTTAACAACATTATCGAGGATATCCTCATTGCCTCCAAGCCACGTATTATTTGCAATCGGATCATGACCAGCAGCATAAAAATTGCCTGTTGTATTTTCTAGAATATTATAATAAAGCCTATAGTCTGCGCCTGGGGCTGTCTGAAGATCAGTCCATTGAGTGGTAAAATCATAAGTCACTAAAACACCTGGATAAGGCTCTGGCGGAGTTGTTGCTATCGACGATTGAGGTGTTGGAGCAGCTGTTGCATGGACATCCATACGATCTACGAGGACAAATGTCGCAGGATTGTTTGGATCGTAGTTGCCAACAACTTTTCGAAGTTCAGCAACCCAAATATAATTATGGATTGGTTGCAACAAAAGCACTTTATAAGCTTCCAAGTCTTTGACCAAAACATACGTTCCCGAGCTTTGCGTTATATCAATGTTGTCTGAAACCCATGGCCCCGGAGGCGAAACGCTGAAATCATGCGCACCAGACAAATATGATCCGGTATCACACTCAAGAAGAATGACAAACAATTTATAGGTTCCGTTAGTCGCACCTGACCAGGAAAGATCTATCATGTAACTTTGGCGAATGCTTTGCAAAGGCTGCGTTGGGGCAACCGAAATATTGATCGTTCCCGTTGTGCTTTTTGACGATTGAGAACCATCAAAAAGATATGCAAACGACAGTGGTTGCGCAACAGAGAATTTTGATGATTGTTTTTTCTCTGGCAGAGAAATACGATCCACCATCTTTAGAGAAGATTCCTTCTGAGTACTCTTAAAACCTTCAAGAGACTTTGATGTTCCAGCCGCAAGAGAGCCAATGCCATCAATCTGCCCTGCGTTATTATAAGTATAAACAATTTCTTGCTGATTAGGATATTTCAGCTTTGTAAGCCGACTTGCCGAATCATAGCTCCGTTTGACTTGATAGTTAACCGAGTCTAAACGTTTTGTTGACCTGACTTCTCGTCCTAAAATATCATAAGCAAAACTCGTGCGGTCTTCAGTCGAATATTCGGCTCTTGTCAGACGTCCAACGCCATAGTTTGGGCATACTGATGCTGAATTCGAATTTGATCCATCTAAAGTCGCAACACTTTTTAAGGAGCCAGATCCTATCGGCGATGACTTTGTATCTATCTTAAGCGCATCTGTTTGCGCCATACCTGAAGTTTGGTCATAATAATAATCAACATCCAAATCCGCCTGGTCTGTTTTATTAATTAATCGATTCAGTTCATCATATTCAAATTCAATAATTTGATTCAAAGCATCTCTTTGCCAGACAAGATTTCCAGCAGGATCATATTTGTATTCCCAGAAACCCATATCCGGATCATCCATGGAAATCTTGCGCCCCAACACATCGTAAGAAATTGATGTCATATTTCCCATTGAATCGGAAACTTGCGTTAAGTTGCCCTCAGAATCATAGGTATAAAGCGTTGTTGCATAAAGATTATAGACGCTTTGCGGATAATGCGTGCTTCGACCATCGGCACCCGAGTACTCTTCCTTTTTAATTAATCGGCCAAAAGCATCTGCATAAGCAGATTGCTTGTGTCCATTTTCGTCAATAGATGTTGTTTTCCAGCTATCATAAATAATTGTGGAATAGCTTCCATCAGAATTTATTATCTCAACAACACGCCCCATGACGTCGTAATTTATGGATGTATAGGGTTTGCTTGTATCAATTTCATCAATCACATCAACAGGATTTATCGAAAAATACGGAAGATATTTCTTAATTGGCAAACCTCTAGAATTGTATTCGGTCTGTCCGCCAACGACGAAAGTACCCGCATATCCAGATTCAGATTTTGATTGAATAAGGCGTCCTAGCCCATCGTAATATTTTACCGAATCTATTGTGCCAGGCTCTCCCACCTTCTCTCTTTTATGCGTAACAATCTGAACATAATCAGAAAACATGTTGTATTCAATAGAACTTGTCGGAAACTTAATCGAATCAAGAGGAGAAACCGTGGCAACGAGACGACCGAAAGTATCGTACGTCTTTTTCCCCTCCTGATTATTTGGATCTTTAATTTGCTTTGATTGCCCCCAAAGTCCGTGACAGCCTAATCCATCGTCTAAAACAACGCCATCAACACCATAATATTCTTTTGTAATCTTATGATTCAACACATTCTCTGTCTTAAGCGGAAAAATATAATAATCCGTCTCATAAGTAATTGTTGTAACGCCACCATTAGGATCTGTTGTGGTCAAAAGATTTCCATATGCATCATAAGAATATTCGGTAATCGAATCAACATCAGTGGATCCATCGCCTCCCCACAGTTGTTTTTTTGTCACCTGCCCAATTGTCGGCAATGTGTTTAAATTCGTCGCCCCGTCATAATAAAGCCAAGTTTTTCGAACAACTGTTCCCGAATGATTTTTTACAATTGATTGTTTTGGAAGGCCAATGAGCCTATGGCCATTTTCAATATTGTTATGATATTCAATTTCAACAGTTCGGCTGTCGGACCCGATATCCGCACCTGTCGCAATATCAACTTCGCCTAAATTAATCGTTTTTGTTAAATTTCCAAGCTGGGGTGACTCTTGATAAAAATATTGCTCTTGAGTACGCTTCCCGGCTGAACTTCCTTCATATGCAAAATTATCTTTTTTCTCAAGATAAACAAAATTAACACCTGGGTAAAGCTCATCATGATTCCAAGTGCTTTCAGTTTTGGAAAGCAAATTATTGTTGAAATCATAAGACTCTTGCTTCTCGGGCCTTCCTTTATATATATCATCTTGCAAAGTATATGTTTCTGAATAATTACCATCAGGATCTATGACTTTAACATATCCAAACCCACGAGATTCTCTTTTCTCGGAATCCCAAAGTCCATCTGCATAGGAATACTCACTCGTATAAGAATGACCAAACATATCGCTGACTGTCATGCTCTTGACAACCTGGGCAGGAAAAGGAAAAAATGTATTGTCATAATGACAGGCCGAGTCATATTCAATCGAGCGAACTCCGCCAATTCCATTATTCATTGAAGATAACAAATCTGGCACGACGCCTTTGTTGATATAAAACTCCTTTGTTGTGCCTACACAAAAGTGTTTAACAGCATCGAGCATACCATCGGCATCGATATCCATTAATTTCGTTCCATAGCTTTTTAAATTTCCAGGTACAATCCAATCATTATCAACAATCCAACCATGGCCTGTATTAAGCAAAGTCTTGTATGTTGTGCCATCTGAAACAATCAAATCTGGCATTCCATCGCCGTTAATATCCGCGCATTGCGTTGTGCCATTATTGAAGTCAGTGTGACCAAACTCATTTTTCCATGGCGAGTTGACATCTTCGTACCAGCCTGATCCGTCGTTGATATAAATTTTTGTCGTTGAATCTTTTGAATACATAATGTCTTTTAAGCTATCACCATTGAGATCAACTAAAATTGCACCGTGTGCAAAATCCGTATAAGTGCTATCTTCGGTATTCCATGTGCTATCGTAAGTCCAACCATCTGAATTCGGCTCATTATTAATGAACGTCATATGCGTATGTGGACCCCATCCGCTTTTCTTCGATTTAACATAGTCGACATATCCATCACCGTTAACATCGTCTAAAAGATTTCCCGTGTATTCATGGTATCCGTAAACCGGGGCTCCGATTAGCCAATTTATTGGCAATGATCCGTCGTTTGGTAAAAGCCAGCTTGAATCAGCAACCCAGCCATCAACTTGATTATTGATATAGGCCTCATTGTAAATCGTTCCTCCATTGTTTGGTGGGTCATCTTGAAAATGCCTGACAAGATCAACCCAACCATCACCGTTTACGTCTACCATTCTGACTCCATACGCTCTGTCGATTTCTGGTGCAGTATCTAAAAACTGTTGTAACGCAGTAGGAAATTTCCAATCAACTGCAGATTCAACCCATGATTGGTTCCCGTCGTGCAAGAACGTTTTTTTTACAGGTGCTGAGCCATGATATGCATGGTATTTGAATAAATCAGGATAACCGTCACCGTTTGCGTCTGCGACACGAACCCCTAAATCTGCATAGCGTCCGCCTGCCTGGTACTCGCCAAACCTTGTATCTGCAGGAAGAGTCCATCCGGATGTCACCGTATCAAAACCTTTTTGTCCTTCTTGATAAATAAATGTTGTTGGAGAAAGAGATGTTACACCATCATCTCCATATTGCGTGATACTTGTCAGAAGTGAACGCTGCGTCATCGGACTTTGTGCGTACGAAAGCTCGTATTTTCTTTGAAGATTTCCTTCAACAAAAACTTTAATTGCCGAAATACGCTTTTCCATTCCAACAAAGAAATGACTACGATAAGAAAATGACGTATCAGGTCGAGGCTCTGTTTCAAACAAAACCGTTGCAAAAGGCTGTAAATTGGTTTGAGTATTTGCTGTATATTGAATTTCAAATGGATAAGCTTTGTTTTGATATTTCGAATAGAGCAATGTCATGCAATTTCCATAAATATCTTCAACTTTATCCAGATGCCATTCAAAAATCTTTGTTGCATCATTCGGATCAACGGTTCGCGTACTTGGACCTCGTCCAAAATAATACTTTATTCCTTTTTTATCTGTCACAAGCCAATAGTCGCTATTGATAAGTTCTATTTTCATAAACGCACCTTCAAGTTCAGGGCGAAACTCTGTAGAGTTTCCGCTAATATCAACCAACTCCTGACGCGAGCCTGACTGCATAAGAATAAATTGATCAGTCGAATCGTATTTTGGAACACCTTTTTTTGTCGAACGCGTTATCTTTCCAAACTCAAGCGACCAGCCAACACCAGCAATCCCATTCGGTAAACTAGAATTATAGGATAAATTAACCTCTGGCTTGATTCCCGATCGCCCAGCCGGAACATTAATCGGGATGCTGACGGTGGCTGTTCCCGTGGCAGGGTCAACGCTTAATTTCTCAACAGATTCAAATGCTTTGTCTTCATAAAGATTATCTGGCGAAGATCTCCCTGGATCCTGCTCATAATTTTGCTCTTGCTCTGTGGCCGGCTTTAAATTCTCACCGCTAGGAACACTCTCTGCAGAACTCTCACGCTGCACATCTGAAACTTGCTGTTCCTGCTCACTAGCAAAAACATTTAAAGAAGAAAATGAAAACAAAACAATAATCCCGATAATCCATATTTTCTTATCTTTCATTTTTATCCTCCTTATATTTATTTAAAACTTATTCTCACTAGCCAGCTGCAGAAACAATTTGCTTAATGTTTACTTTTTTACCTTTTGGTCCTCTTGCTTTAGAGCAACCTTTTTGCCTTCGTTTTTGTCGCTTATAGCAAGGTCTTCCTTATAACATCGACCACAAGGTTTGTAGTTTTCGGCGACAGCTTCGTTTTTGTCGATTACTTTTGTTTCTCTGTTTTTAACAAATCGACATGTTTTTTTGTGATACTTCGCACCATTTTGCGTTACGTGAACATCTTCGGCAAAGGCAAGCGTGCCTGCCGAAAGAAAAACCAAACATAACGCAGTTAACATCATTTTTTTCATAATCGTCTCCTTATTTCATTTCCGCAGCTGTTGTGAGAAATTTATTCCAGAATTTAATTTGTTACTCGAATTTCTTCGCTAAATCTTCCGCCAGTTAAGGCATCAATAAGCGCCGTGAGCTCTTCGACTCTCATTTGCTTATCGACAAGAAGCTGATAATCTTGTTCATTTCTTGTTAAAAGCTCTACTTGAATTCGCCTCCGCTCAAAATAAAGACGCGTGACTTCGTCCAAAATGTCTTCTCTAAGCTCGACCACAAGCTTAGAACGCGAGTCGATTGATGTCTGATCTGAATTCCAAATAATATCTCCTAGGTCCCACGACAAGGAAACATCCCATCCAAGATTGTTATAAAACGTCTTGTCGTCTGACCCAACATATTGCTGACCTCCGCTTGAATAGCTGCCCCAAGTGCTATCTGATGAAGTCAAATTTCTATCTCCGTCTAATCCTATAGATAAATCCGGAAGCCAGGCCTTGCGTTTTGCTTGCTGTCGCCATTGTTTTACTTTATTCGGACTGACCTCCGCATATTCAATTGCCATATTCTGAACTTTCTTGATAGAAGGCTCATTATCAAAAAATTCTCTAACTTTTCTATAGTCAGCTAAAGATGTATCTTGCCCTTCATCCTGCTCTTCAAGCACAAAAAAACCCTTATCAGATCCTGCATAAATATCTCCAGATAAGCTAAATGCTAAACAATTCATATTATTGGATTGCAAGCCTTTATATAGCTGTTTCCACTGATTATCTTTAAAGTAAAAAATACCTTTTTGCGTTGCAGCTACTAGCTGATTTGCACCTACAGCGACTAATGACGTTAAATATTCTGGCGAAAATCCTGAAGCCGGGATATTATTCCAAGCATCTTGTTCACCTGTGCGATAAAAAATTCCTCTTCTTGTAGCCACAAAAATAATGGAGTCTTGCGGATTAAAGATGTAAAGACTTAAGATTTCTTTAGTCAAAGCCAAGCCATCTTCTTCGTCGAAACCTTCTAAAATTTCTATATCTGAAGCTGAGGATGAAACAGAAAAAATCTTAATAATATTCTTATTTTCTATATCAAATTGAAAAATATCCTTTTGAGCGGCTGCATATATAAAAGCATCGTCCTTTTGAAGAAAGAATACTGGGTTGGATCCAAGCTCCCCGCTCATGCGACGCCAGATGAACCCTGTCTTTGATTTAAAAAAGAGCCCGGTTGTTGTTGCAACGTAGATTGTTTTATCAGTATCCAGAACAGAGAAACAGCGCTGATTCTTAGAAGTTTCAGCGCTAAAAATCTTTTTCCATTGCTTTCCATCACTGTCGCTAACAAAAACGCCGGCATCTGATGCAACATAAATAGAACTCTTCTCTTTATTAGAAATATGAATATCATTGACTCTTTGCTTGCTTCCCTTTATATAGAGTACAAGTGAACAACTTTTTCCCCCATCAACAGATTGATACACGGCTTTCGAAGTGCCAACATAAATAATCGATATTTCTCCAGAAATGGTATCAATGGCTGTAATCTCAGATTCATCTATTCCGTTTCCAGTCTTTTTCCAGATATAATTCTTAGGTAAAACTTCTTCTACACTTTTTGCGGAAGGCTGTTCAATAAAGCTTTGCGCTGGCGCTGACCAAAAAATAGCAGCAAAGCTAATTCCTGCAGCAATAAAAATAAAACAACTATTCTTTAAACATAGTTTTTTCATATAGCTTCTTCGTATCAATAAAAAGCAACGCCCTGGTTACAGCGCGCTTCATTTGAACATTATCCTTTTCAAGGTTCTCGACATACTTATCTAAATATTCAAGCATTGCTTCAAGGCCTAACTTCTTTCGCATCACCAAAAGAATTCTTAAACTTGTATACAATGCGACGATACTCCGTGGCGAGGAAAAAATATTATTGTCAGCGGCTGGTGAGTTTGAAAATTCATTTTTAAATTTATCTTCGTTCATCTCTATCTCCATTGGAAGGCAATATCAAGAATAGCATGCTCTTGATGATTTGTCAAGGGTATATTGATGATTGATCAATATTTATTAAATTCATATATACCTACGCCACAATGACTTACAAATACTATAAAAAATTCTAAAAAATTTATTTGTTTTTAATCAAAATCATATTGACTATTCATCAAAATATGCTATGATTCATTTATAGAATTTAATCGCTAACAATTCATATACGGGAAAATTAACCATGCTCATCGGGAAAAAGATTCAAGAAATTCGAAAGCAACAAAGAATATCACTTACGGAATTATCCAAAAAAAGTGGCGTGCAACTTGCCACTTTAAGTCGCATGGAAAACTTGAAGATGACAGGCACGCTTGAATCTCATATGGAAATCGCTAAAGCCCTTAGCATTGACATAACAGATCTCTATCAAGATATCGATTTTGAAAAAAATAAGATTGATCTGCAAAATGAAGAAACATCTGCTGATCTATTTAATTACAACGATAAATCATCTTATGAAATATTAACCAGTAAAGTATTATCTAAAAGAATGATGCCAACCTTGCTGCGCATTGATCCTGATGGAAAAACAAATACCGAACAAGGCTCAAAGCTTAGCGAAAAGTTTCTTTTTGTTTTGGAAGGCTCAGTTTCAATAAAAATTGGAGATACTGCTTATACATTAAAGGAAGGTAACACACTTTATTTTGACGCTTCCCTTCCCCACTATTTTGAAAATACGGGCACCAAAGCTACTAAAATCATTTGCGTGACAACACCAGTTTCTTTATAAAGAATAGCGGGTTGAAGGATTAAAGGAATAAAGCTAAAATATTAATATTCTTTACCGGAGGTTAAAATGTCCAGCCACAAAATTTTAATTGTTGATGATGAAGAAGGAATTAGAGAATCTTTAAAATTGATTCTCGCAGACCATTACAATCTCATTCTAACCGAAGATGGCGAGCAAGCGCTAAAAGTTTTAGAGAATTCTTCAGATATTGCGCTTGTCTTGATGGATATCAAAATGCCAGGACAAAATGGGCTTGAGACACTTGAGGCTATGAAAGAAAAATATCCCGATCTTAAAGTTATTATTGTTACTGGATATAAATCGGTAGAAACTGCCACAGAGGCTGTTCGTCTCGGCGCTTCTGGCTATATCGTCAAACCTTTTAAATCAGATGAAGTTTTAGCAACCGTAAGATCGGTTTTGAAAAAATAAAACGGTGACTTTATGATAAAACTTAATGCGTTTGCAGTGTCAGGATTGCTGATAACGATTACGTACCTACCCCTTTTTGCCCTGATCCTTAAGACTGGAAAGAATAAGCTCTCAAGAATATTTTCACTTTATCTTCTATCTATTTTATTATGGGGAATCGGCTCCTTTATCGCTGCAACTAACAAAAACCCTGAACTAGCTCTTCTCTCTTGGAATATAGCATATTCACCTGTGCCCTTCATACCAACCCTTTGCTATCATTCAGTTCTTCTTTTTTTTGAGAAAAGAAATAAAAACTTCCTGCTCTTTTCTTATATTCAAGCATTTCTATTCTTTATTTTAAGTCTTAGTGGCTTCCTATTTAAAGAACCAAGACTTCTTTTCAACCAATATTATTCACCAATAGGAACAAGCCTATATGAAATCTCTTTCTTTTTATGGTGTGGAATTATAACAATCGCTCATTTTCACTTTTTTCTTCTATACAAAAATAGTTACCCAAATCAGAAAAAACAACTATTCGGATTAATGATCGCAACAACGATAGGATTTATTGGAGGAATTTCTAATTTCTTGCCCCAGTTTAACATTCTAGTCTATCCTTATGGAAATTTCCTAATCCCCATTCATTCTTTTGCTGTAATTTATGCAATTCTAAGACACCAGATCTTTAATATTCATATCATAATCCGAAAAACCTTCATCTATTCTTTTTTGATTGCAATAATTACACTTTTTTATTTAGGCATCGTCTTATTATCTGAAAAATTTTTACAAGAACAAGTGGGATATAAATCGATACTAGTAAGCCTTGTAACCGCATTCGGTCTTGGATTATTTTTCATTCCAATTCGAAACAGAATCCAAATCTTTGTAGACAAAATATTTTTTAAAAACACGAGAGAAGAAATTGCTAGAGAGAATGAATTGCTTAGGCAGGAAATTACGCAGACTGAAAAACTAAAATCTATCGCTACTCTAGCGAGCGGAATGGCACACGAAATCAAAAATCCTTTAACAGCCATCAAAACTTTTTGTGAATATTTACCACAAAAATTAGAAAACAAAGAATTCTTAGAAAAATTTAGCCGTATCGTTAAAAATGAAGTTGATCGCATTGATAATATTGTGCACCAACTTCTTGAATTTGCCAAACCCTCTCCCCTTGCACTAAAAAATATCAATATTTATGATCTTATAAACAGCATTTTAGAATTCTTAAATAATAATTTTATAAAACATAAAATTAAGATTTCTAAAGACTTTGACAAAGACAATCCAAAGGTGCTAATTAAAGTCGACTCTAACCAGCTTAGACAAGCTTTCTTAAATATATTCCTAAATGCCATTGATGCAATGAAAACCGGTGGAAATCTTTTGATAAGAACAAAAATCAGTAGTAATATTTTGCATATCACGATACAAGATACTGGCCCAGGAATCAGCAAAAGAAATCTTAAATATATCTTTGATCCATTTTACACAAAAAAAGACGAAGGAACAGGTCTAGGGCTTTCAATTACTCAAAGAATTATAATCGAACATAAAGGAGTGATCTCTGCTGAAAGCCAAGATGGAGTTGGCACAAAATTTATCATTCAACTTCCGATAGAATCTGCAGACTAAATTTCCTGCCTGGAACACAAATCAACAAATGCCTTGGCAGCAATAGGATTAAATTGAATACCGGCATTCTTCTCAATTTCTTGGATGGCAGCTTCTTTTGGAAGGGCTTTTCGGTAGGTTCTGTCTGAGGTCATAGCATCATAGGTATCGGCCACGGCGACAACAGCCGCAATAACAGGAATTTCATCTCCTTTTAAACCTTGTGGATATCCTCGTCCATCATATCGTTCATGGTGAAATTTAACACCTTCCAGGCATTGCTCAAATTCTGGAAGATTTTTTAAGATTTCAGCACCATGAATCGGGTGCTCCTTTATCTGTGAAAATTCTTCATCAGTAAGTCCACTCTCTTTGCGCAAAACATTTTCAGGCACACCAATCTTTCCAATATCATGCAAAAGACCTGCAATATACAAATTCTCGCGAAAACTTTTTGGCAAATCGATTGCCTTGCTTCTAATTAACTCATCAGCAATCATCAAAGAATACTTAGTCACACGCTCTGTATGACCACGCGTATATTTATCTTTAGCTTCAATCGTTGACGCAAGAGAAAGAACGGTATTAATAAAAAGTGATTTGTTTCTCTCAACCTCTTTTCTTAAATCATCAATAAGCTGCGCATTCTGAATAGCCATCGCTACATCCGATGCTAATGCAGATAAAAAATCCATCTCTTCTTCGTTATACTGAATATCGCTCGTGCTTTTCTTGCCTAGCAAAAGAAGCGCCAAGAGATTATCTCGAAAATAAGCAGGAACACAAGCTACCACATTAAACATGGCCATCTGACATCCAACATCATGAAGCGTTTCTTTGATTTCTTTTTCATCTCCAATAACACCTTGCTGCCAAACCATTTTGTTTAAATCATCAACGATAAGTGTATTTTGTCCTTGAAAAAATGGACGAAATTTCTTATCTGTAAAAATCTTTATAAGAGAGTTGCCTTTACCGAACTTTGCAAACCCAGGAGGAATCTTTAATCCAGTTTTTCCTCCGGATATCGTAAGCACATAAGAATCTTTTTCGTGATCATATAAAAGAATACCTGCATGATCCGCCTTTACCTTTCGAACAATAAGCCTGATAATCAAACGAATCAAAACCTTTGGATCCTGCACAAGGATCATGCTGCGGCTAGCGTTCTCAAGTTCTTTTTTATAATTTAATTGCATAATATAATTATACTAGTTAAGTTGCGATAAAACAATCTGCTCCAGTTCATCCAAAGCCAGCGGTTTATGGACATAATTAACCACTCCAAGACTTTTTGCCTCGTCGATAACGTCTTGATCCTCAACGCCCGTGACCATGATGACTTTGACATCAGATCCTTTTGCGCGCAATTCTTGCAAGACCTCAATCCCTGTCATGTCTCCCATGCGTACATCTAAGAGAACAAGATCAGGCTTATCTTCATCAATTAATTTTAAAGCCTCTGCTCCTCCAGGGGCTGTTCTCACATCAATATTTCGTTTTACAAAAAAGTTTTTTGCAAATTCTCTTACATCTTGCTCGTCGTCTACAATCAATAATTTGGACATTACCTTACTCCTTAAATGAGCACCTAACTTATAGAACGCTCTTAACGCGCGAACATCAAGTTAACTTGTGCGAATTTATATCTAACGAATTGCGGCCTAGCAATTTGGCAGATATCTTTTTAATAATCCTTTATTTCTTAAAAACAGGCAACTTTAAAACTGTAAGCGTACCTGTCATATATTCTGAAGACATGAATACTTTACCATTATGATTATCTTCGACAATCTTTCGAATCACATAAAGACCAAGGCCTGTGCCTTTTTTACTAGAAAATTTCGTTGTAAAAAAGGGTGTAAATAATTTATTCTGATCTTCTTCTTTTACGCCAATACCGTTATCCAAAATGCTAATCTCTAAAAGACCGTCTGTTTGGCGAGTTGATATTTTAATTTTTGCTTTATAATTAGGCTCTTTTTTCTCAGACTTCCTTTGCATTGCTGCATCATATGCATTATCAATGATATTAAACATAACCTCTTGAAGCTGTGTAAAATTGCCATAAATAGCAGGAACATCTGAACCATAATCTTTAGTAATTGCAAGTTGATCTTTTTTAATCTTAAACTGCGTCATTTCCACTGATGCGTTGACAAGATTATCAAACTCTACGGCTCCAAAACCTTCTTCTCCTTTTCGCGTATAACGCAAAAGTCCTTGAACAATTTCTCCACCCTGATGCACGTTTTCTTGAATCTTAATAAGCGCTCTTGTAATATCGCTCAAAAGCTCTTTAATTTCCTCAGAAGATTGGCTTGCAACCTCTGCCTTTAGCTTAACTGAATCAAGCGCATCACCTGCAATAAACCCAAGCGCATGCAGCCGATTATTAATCTGATGCGAAAGACCGTCAGCCATGGTTCCGATGGTGGCCATTTTTTCTGCTTGAAAAAGCTGAGCTTGTGTTTTTTTAGACTCTTCATAAAATTGAGCATTTTCGATTGCAAGGGCTACTTGATTACCAAGAATCGTAAAAACAGCTAGATCATCTGAACTATACATCTCTTTAGATTTCTTTTTTCCTAAAATACCGATTGCAATAAGCTGTTTTTCTGTAAAAATCGGTACAACAACCTCAGCCTTTAAGCTCCTTAATTTCTCTTCAACTTCTTTGTATTCTTGTCCTCCATAATCATGCATTCTTTGCTTTATCTCTTCATAAACAATTGGAGCATTGACTTTTTCTAGATAACGGATAAGTGGTGAATGCTTTCTTATAAAAGGATCAAAATCTTTTAAATTCTTTTCCCTTGAAGCTTTAAGCAAGTATTCTCTTTGACTAAAATCATAAAGATACATGCAGACATGATCAAGATTAATTGATCGAGACAAGATATAAACAATCAAATTTAACAAGCGTTTTAAATCCTTAATACGCGTCATTCCGGAAGAAGCCTGCTTTAAAGTTGCCTGATATCTTTTTTGATCACGCAACAATCTACCTTCTGCTTTTTTTTGAATAAAAAGATAAATAAAAGGTCCACCTGTAGCAAGCAATGTTGAGGAGACAAGTGGAACAAACCACCACCAATCCCCAAAAATACTAACAAGGTCACTCCTCCATCCTAATCCCATTGCAAAAGGAATTCCAAGAACAAGAGAGTAAACAAAAATAAAAATACTTGTTCTAGTGATTGCCAAGGTTACATCCAGAAACCTATACTTCAATATTGCATATCCAAAAATTAAAGGATATAAAAACATAAAAATAAAACCAACCGGTGGAAAATCAATTCCGTAACTAGCTATAAAATCAAGAGCACCCAAAGATCCAACAATAGAGCCAAATAAGGCATACTTAATTCTTATTCTTTCAATTTCATTAAAATTGCCTCGCTTCTGAATAAGCCTTATTGCCATTAAAACATTAGAAATTGAAAAAAGAGAAATAAAAAACCCTAAAAATATTAAATGATTTAAAACAAAGGTGTCTGGATAGTGCCCCCACGCATAAGAATGAAGCCCAATAACCAATGGGAATTTCGTAAAACTTAAAATTATAAATATTAATGCAATAAAATAATTTATAAAAACAATTACTCTATCCTTATTTCTTCGCGTTAAATAGAAAACGAAAGAATAAAAACTAACCGGTATTCCAACAATCCCAATATAACCAATGCGAAACCAACGAAGCTTTTCAGCCAAGTTCATTGAAAAGTAACCTAACGCAAATGAAAAAAGCCAGATTGAAATAAAAATACCAAATATAGCAAAAGAAAGATTTACATAAGATTTTCTATTCTTAAAATAAACCAAAAAATTGAAAAACAAAACAAATACTGATGCCGCAAGCATAAAAAATGGCTGTACTTTAAAAAATATAGATGTCATATTACTTCACTTTCTTAATAAAGCCAACTTTACAACAATATTGAAAAAGCCTTAAATAAAACTCATCATTTATATCTGGATATTTAAATCCATAATTTTTGAGAACTTTTTGCGTCTTGTCTGAAACAAAAAAAGACTTATAGTTAAAATACGGCATAAAAGGCTCTATTAATCTATGCTGGACTGGTGTCAAATCTTTAAAATTAAATTTTCGTAAAGGAATAAATTCCGGATTTAAGTATCCAAAGAATCTAGCGGCTATGTCAACAAAGTGGCCTGATTTTACATTCTCGGGATTTACTATGTGATAGACTGCACTTCCCTCCTCTGTTTGTCCTAACAAAAAAATAGCCTGAGCAACAACGTCAACTGGAACTATGTTATGCAAACAATCGACATCTGCAGGGACTACCTTCAGAATTTTCTTCGAAAAAAGATAAACTGGCTCATAGAACATCTTAAAATTTGAGGTCTCCCCTTTTTCAAAGCCTCCTAAAATTATACTTGGCCTAAATATCAAAGTAGAAAAACTCTTGTCACTAAAAACTCCTCTCACCAAAGCCTCTGCTTCAAACTTGCTTTGCTCATAATAATTATTAAATTTCTGGCCGCAATCAAAATCATCCTCTGAGAATTCTCCTTCTTTGTCTCCTGCAATAAAAGTAGTTCCAACATAATTAAACTTCCTTAAATTCTTGCACTCTAAACAAAAATCTATAACATTTTGCGTTCCAACAACATTAACTTTTTGCGCCATTTTAAGATCAATGCCAAACCCGGTTAAAGCAGCAGAATGATAAACTCTATTTATTTTCTCACATAAATCATTATAAAGAGAACTTTCTAAACCAAACTTGCTCATAGAAATGTCTCCAGAAATAACAACAATTTTGTTCCTTCTACATTCCTTCCCTTCTAAAATCTTCAACAACACCTTATCGATTCGAGAAAAAGAAGATTCTTGCTTGCTAGGTCTAACCAAAAGATAAACAGTATCAATAAGCTCCTCAAGTAAAAAGAGCTTTAAAAGATTTGATCCAAGAAAACCTGTCGATCCAGTTAGAAATATATTTTCTTTATCAATAGCCATACTTAAAAATTATGCTCCCATCCAAATAAAAATGACGCATTATTACCACCAAAAGCCTGAGAGTTGTTTAAAGCAACCTCTATCCTCTGTTCCTTGAATTTATTCGGCACACAATCGATGTTAATTTCTGGATCTTTTGTTTCAAAGTTAATTGTTGGAGGTATCTTCCCATTCCTTATCGATAGACAGCAACTTACTGCTTCCAAGGCAGCCGCAGCCCCCATGGTGTGCCCAAGCATTGACTTTATAGAATTCACTGGAATTTTATTCGACCGTTCTTTAAAAATTGCTTTAATTGCCTGCGCCTCCGCTTTATCATTCTCAGGAGTTCCCGTTCCATGCGCACTGATATAGTCAACGTCTCCTGGACCAATGCCAGCATCTTTAAACGCTTTCTGAGCTGCCTTTAAAATTTGCTCATAGGCAGATGCTGTCATGCTATATGCATCACAAGATAGCCCGTATCCTAAAACTTCTGCATAAATATTTGCATTTCTTCTCTTTGCGCTCTCTAGGGATTCTAAAACCAAAATTCCTGCGCCTTCTCCAAGTATCATGCCTTTTCGGTTTTTATCAAACGGTTGACATTTCTTCGGTGCCATTGCAAGAAGTCTTTGAAAGCCTGTAAAAGCAATTTGCGACAAGGCATCAACCCCGCCTGCAAGCATAAAATCCAACGAACCAGATTTAATCAAATCAAACGAATAGCCTGCTGCATAATTACTTGCAGAACATGCATTTCCAAAAACAATATTGTGACCTTTCAATTTTAGCTCATGCGCAAGATTTAAGGAAATTGAATTAGATGGATATGCTAAGGCAGAAATATTATTAACCTTTAAAGAATCGCTTTTCTTCAAAGATTTTATATATAAATTTTCAAGAATCTGAGGCTCTCCCATTGTTGTGCCTAAGCACACGCCCATTCCTTCTTTGGGCAGAGATTTTAAATCTAGCCCAGCATCTTTTATAGCAAGTTTACCGGCGGCAACAGCCATTTGTGAAGCGCGACCCATGCGAGGAATTTTTCTTTTAGAAATAAATTTGGAAGGATCAAAATTCTTAACCTCTCCACCATAATGACGGTCATAGCTGGAGGTATCAAAAGATTCTATTTTACTAATGCCAGACTTGCCCGCTAACAGATTTTTCCAAAAATCTTGCCACCCGATTCCAAGCGATGAAACAACACCTAATCCTGTAATGACAACGCGCTTTGAATCACTTTCTTTTGATTTCTTAATCATACTTTCTTTACACCATAAAATATTTGAATATTTGAAATGCTTTTTTGACCGACAAAAACTTCAATGCTTGAATACCCGCCTGCTCCCATACTTTTTCCAGAAAGAACCTTCACAATCAACTGATCACCAACATTAGCCTGATCTAAAAACTCTACCTCTATTTTTCCAAGAAAATATATATTGTCTTTCTGGCCACTATTTAAAGAATGAAAAATAATCGCAGCCTGCGCTGCCGCCTCAACCATCAGAACCTCAGGAAAAACGCCTTCTCTCTGATCACTTCCTTTAGTTGTCCACTCATTTCCAGTAATATTTTTTATAGCTGTTAGGCTTTTGTCTTTTTCATAATCAACGACCTTGTCAATTAAAAGAAAAGGGTATCTTTGAGGCAAAATTTCTTGTATTTCTTTAAGCCCAAGCATAAACACCTATATTATTAATATTTATATATGTATAAAATATATAATTTATTATACCCTGCCTACGATGCAGAATCACTAAATTATTTAAAATTTTTAAAATATCCTGATTAGACTAAAATGGTAGATTCACAACATCTTCCGGCGTTTGAATATTGTGAACTTTTAACGAAGAATCGATTTTTCTAATCAACCCTTTTAAAACGCGGCCAGGGCCTATTTCGATAAAATCGGTTATTCCCTGCGAAGCCATAAAACGTACAGAATCTTCCCAGAGAACAGATGAAATGATTTGTTTTGGAAGATTGTCGGCAACAGCTTTGGGGTCTGTCTCGCCAACAGCCGTCACATTGCTGACAACAGGTAAAACAAGCGGCTTGATTGTAACTTTGCTAAGCTCTTCTTTAAACTGATCAACGGCAGGACTCATTAAACTTGAATGAAATGCACCAGCCACCTCTAGAGGAATAACGGTTTTAGCCCCTGCCTCTTTTATTGTTTCACATGCCTTCTCGATCTTCTCGACTTGGCCACTAATCACAATCTGTGCTGGAGAATTAAAATTGGCCACCTGAACGCCTGCTTCACCACAAATCTCTCTTAATTTATCTTTGTCGAACCCAATAACCGCGGCCATTGTTCCTTTGTTAATATTACACGCCTCTTCCATAAAAGCACCACGCCGCTCAACCAAGCGAATGCCTTCTTCAAAAGAAAATGCTCCTGATGCGATAAGCGCTGAATATTCACCAAGGCTTAGGCCAGCTGTAAACTTGGGATTGATATTTTGAAATTTTGGACTCTCCTTCAGGGCCGCTAACGCCGCAATGCTAAAAGTAACAATCGCAGGTTGGCTATACGATGTCAGAGTTAATTTTTCTTGAGGCCCATTAAAAATAACGTCGAGCAGATCATTGTCGAGTGCGCTTTGAGCTTGATCAAAAATCGCTTTTGCCGCCGTAGAGCTATCATAAAACCCTTTGCCCATACCAACTGCTTGTGCGCCTTGTCCAGGAAAAATTAATGCTACATCTATCATTTCTTAAATCTCCTCATTAAAACTTCAACACCATTGCCCCTGACACAAGTCCTGCGCCAAACGCAACCAAGACAACATAATCCCCTTTACGAATACGGCCTACTTCGACCGCCTCATACAACGCAACCGCAGCTGATGCCGCAGACATGTTGCCATATTTTTCAATATTAATAAAAACTTTTTCTTTTGGAATTTTCAATTTCCTTGCCACGCCTGCAATAATGCGATCATTGGCCTGGTGAGGAACAATACACGCCACATCTGAAATCTTAATTTTTGCTTTCTTGACAGCGAGCTCAGTGCATTCAGCCATAGAATTAACTGCAATCTTAAAAAGCTCTGACCCACGCATCCGAATATACGGCAACGTACCTGATCCGTGTTTTGGCTTTGATGGATGACGCGTTTCAGGAATAACAACTTTCATTAGCTCGCCATATTCACCAAAACTCTCAAGATGTTCTGATAAAATTCCTTTACGCCTTCCTTTTGCCAAAATGCAAGCTCCTGCTCCATCGCCAAAAAGAACACAGGTATCTCTATCTTCCCAATCAATCATCGTTGTCAACCGATCAGCAGCAATAACAAGCGCATTTTTATACATACCAGTCAGCAAAAATTGATGCGCAACCGAAAGCGCATAAACATATCCTGTGCAAGCTGCGGAAATATCAAATGCCACCGCATGTTTTGCACCAATGCCTTTTTGAACCAAACACGCCACAGATGGAAAATTGCTATCAGGAGAAGTTGTCGCAACAATAATAAGTTCTATTTTAGAAGCTGCTAATTTTGCATTATGCAAGGCTTGCTCAGCGGCTTTAATCGCCAAATCACTTGTTTTTTCATGTTCGCCTGCAATACGACGTTCCTTAATCCCTGTACGAGTCGTAATCCATTCGTCAGACGTGTCGACGATCTTTTCTAAATCTGCGTTAGTTAGTTTATTGGAAGGAACATAATGACCCAGCGAGAGAATTTCTATATTTTGCATGTTCTTAGCCTACCTCTTTGATCATATTTTCAATCAGGTTATCTTCGACTTCTCGAATCGTTGCGCGAATCGCATTTTTAATTGCCTTTGCGCTTGATCGACCATGACTAATCATGACCAAACCATTAACACCCAAAAGGGGCGCTCCACCATACTCAGTGTAATCGGCATGCTTTTTAATATGCATTAATCGTGACTTCATCAAAAAAGCTCCCCATAAGGCGAGCGGACTTTTCTTAATTTCTCTTTTAATTAACGTGCCGGCAGATTCCATAACACTTTCGGCAACCTTAATAACAATGTTACCAACATAACCATCACAAATAATGCAATCACAGCGACCTGAAAAGATTTCATTTGCTTCAATATTTCCTTCAAAATTCGATACGCGTTCCGTCAAAAGCCGATGCGTTTCTTTCATAAACTCTGTTCCCTTGGTTTCTTCAGCTCCAATATTAAGAAGTCCGATCTTTGGGTTTTCAATATTTAGAATTTTCTGAGCATACACATTTGCCATTAATGCTGAATGAAGAAGATGCTGTGGTTTCGGATCGGTATTAGCCCCGACATCAATAAGAAAAGAAAATTTATTTTGCGTTGGAATAACCAAGCCAATCGCTGGGCGCTCTACGCCAGGAAGCATTCTTAAAAAAAATGTGGCTGCGCAAACAACAGCACCTGTATTGCCAGCACTAATAAAAGCATCATATTTTTCTGGATCTTTTAGAAGATTGACGCCGACCGTAATAGAAGAATTCTTTTTTCTTCGGATCGAAGATGTCGCAGGATCATGCATGCCAATAACTTCAGGCGCATGCACAACAGTAATTTTATCTTTTGAATAATTATACTTGGAAAGCTCTTTTTGAATGTCCTGCTCAACGCCAACCAAAGTCACATTCGCATCAAATTCTTTTATGGCTTGAACGACACCTTTGACAATTTCGTAAGGTGCATGATCTCCGCCCATAGCATCAACAATAATATTCACGTGCAAATTCCTCTAAGACTGCAACCCCACAGCCAAACGAAAGTTAAATTTTACTTCTGCTTTTTCTTTTCTTTCACTTTAATCTCAACAACCTGCTCACCTTTGTAATGTCCACAATACGGACATACACGATGAGGTGCAATTTCTTTTTTACAATTCGAGCAGACGCCAAGCGTTGGGACTTCAGCCTTATAATGCGTTCGTCTTTTACGTGAACGCTGCTTTGAATGTTGTCTTTTTGGATGTGCCATTAATAATCTCCCTTTTATTTTCTTCTTATATTAAATAGTTGTTTTGCAACTACACTTTTTTTCATTTAAATCTATTCCGCAAACCAAACAAACTCCCTTGCAATCATCCGAACAAAGAACTTTATATGGAAGATCTAAAAGAATTTCTTGGCGAACATCTTCGCCAAGTTCAATATGTTTCTGACATTCGTCTAGATCATAATAAAAAGCTAGCTCTTTTACAATCTCTTTTTCAAAAGATCGAAGACATCGACCACATAAAACTGAAAAATTTGCTTTTGCGCTTGCTTTAGCCGATACAACATTTCCAATACATTCAAGATGCGCATTCACAAAAACAGGCGCTAGACATTTGATGTCTTCGTCATCAAACGTAAAATCTTCTTTTTCAAGAAATCCATCAACCTGCAAGCCGATTGGCGGAATATCTTTAATAGCAATTTTCATAGAGCTAATTTGGCTTTGAGCTTTTCTTGAACAAAACCCGGAACTAATGTCGAAACGTCAGCTCCCAATGCTGAAACTTCTTTTAGAAGTGTTGACGAAATAAACGAATGTTTTTCAGACGGCATCAAAAAAACAGTCTCGATGTCTTCTGCAAGACGTCTATTGGTTAATGCCATTTGAAATTCGTATTCGAAATCAGAAATCATACGAAGACCTCTAATCAAAACGCCAGCCTTTTTTTTGCGTGCAAAGTCCACAACCAAGCTATTAAATGTCTCTACCCGAACACCCTGCAAATCTTTTGTAGCTTCGCGAACCATATCAATCCGCTCTTGAAGACTAAACAAAAGATTCTTTCGAGATGTTTCTGCTACGGCCACAATCACTTCTGGAAATATGTGGTTCGTTCGCTCAATAACGTCTAGGTGACCAAACGTAACTGGATCAAATGTTCCTGGGTATATGGCTAACTTATTCACCGCTTAACTGCTCCTATAAATAGTTACTAGCGAGGCACCATATTTTCTAGTCTTAAAAAGCGAAAACCGGCCTTGCTGGTCCGGTAAACCCTCTCTTTTATCGTGCTGAAACACTAGCAAAGAATTGGAAAATACTATATCATGGGCTACCAGGGTTTTCAAGGCTTTTTTTGCCAGTTCTCGACTGTAAGGTGGGTCAATAAAAATAATATCAAATTGCCTTTTTTTCCTTGCAAATTCTTTAATAGCGGCAAATGCATCAAGCTTAAAAGTATCAAAATAGCACTCTTTTCGCTCATAATAAGGCATTTCCAAAACGACCATATTCTCTTCAACAACTTTGAAACATTTGAGATCTTTCTCAACAAAAACAACATTTTTAGCTCCGCGAGAGATCGCCTCAAACCCCATAGCTCCGCTTCCAGCAAAAAGATCTAAAAAACTTAATCCCTCTAAGTCCTGACCTAAAATATCAAAAACCGACTTTCGGATAATATCCGAAGTAGGGCGAATGCCGTGTGGCATATAAAAATTTTTTCCTTTGAGTTTTCCTGCTAATATTTTCACTTATTACCCCGATAAAATATTCTTTAAATAGTTTGGATATCTTCTTAATATGGTACTCTTTATAACAGTATTTGCTGACTTTTTCAACCTCGGATCTTGTTTTGTCAAATCAATAGCTTCAGCTCTAGCCTGCTCCAAAATATCCAGTTGTGTCTGAGGATTTGCAATTCTTAGCTCATTAAGCCCATGTTGATGTCGTCCAAAGAATTCTCCAGGGCCACGAATCAATAAATCTTCTTGCGCAATCTTAAATCCGTCAATTGTTAAAAGAAGTGCATCCAATCGAGCTTGACCTTCCTGCGTTGTTGGCTCTGCAATCAACAGGCATTTTGAATCTAATTTGCCTCGTCCAATGCGCCCCCGAAGCTGATGCAACTGCGAAAGCCCAAAACGGTCAGCATGCTCAACAAGCATAACCGTGGCATTGGGCACATCAACGCCAACCTCTAAAACTGTTGTGGCAACTAAAATCTGGATATCCCCTTGCTTAAACTTATGCATAACATCTTGCGCCTGATGCTTCTTCATTTGACCATGTAAAAGTCCTAAACGAAATTCTTTAAACTCTTTTGCTTTAAACTGTTTAAACATCTGTTCTGCAGACTTTAACTCTAATTTCTCCGATTCATCAATAATCGGATAGACTATGTAAGCCTGTTGACCAGCTTGAACAGATTCTTTAATAATTTTATACGCACTCGGTGCCTCATCATGTGAAAACAAAGTTGTCTCGATTTTGCCTCGCCCTGGAGGCATCTCATTAATCGTTGAGACGTCCAAGTCGCCATACAGCGTCAAGCATAATGTGCGTGGAATAGGCGTTGCCGTCATAACTAAAACATCCGGGCTCTTTCCTTTAGCCGAAAGAAGCGCACGCTGTCGAACACCAAACTTATGCTGCTCATCGATAATGACCACGCTTAGATCTTTAAACTCAACGGCCTGCTGAATCAATGTATGCGTCCCTATAAGAATGTCAATATTGCCTTGTTTTACTTTTTTAACAATCTCTTCTTTTTCTTTTTTATCCGTCTCGTTCATCAAAATTTCGATTCGAATTTTGCCAAAAGAAGAGCTTTCAATCACCTTCTTTAAAACTTCAAAATGCTGTCGTGCCAAGATTTCAGTTGGCGCCATAAAAGCAGCCTGGTGCCCATTTTGGACAGACGCAAGACATGCAAAAAAAGCAACCAAAGTCTTCCCTGACCCAACATCTCCTTGCAAAAGCCGATGCATAGGACTTCTCAAGGACAGGTCGCGTTTTATCTCATCAACAACTTTCTTCTGCGCTTTAGTAAGATCAAAATTAAAAAGATCCAAAAAATCCTGATAAAAATCATCTGTAATCCGATGTGCAAATCCCTTTTTCTGAACAATATTTAGTCGACGCAACAAAACAGAAACTTGAAATAAAAAGAACTCTTCAAACGAAACACGCTTATATGCAACAGCTTGCTTCTTTTCATCTTCTGGAAAATGAATATTCCAAAGACTTTTAATAAGATTATCTAATTTATATTTTCTTCGAAGAGCGCAAGGAAGCACATCTTGAGCTAAAGTTGCATATTTATCTAAGCAACGCTTAATTGTTTTACGAATGTATCGCTGTGAAATACCGCGCGTTAAAGGATAGATCGGAACAATACGGCCAACGCTTAAAGATCGATCTTCCTCATCATCAGTAATGACCTCGTAGTCTGGAGAAACGAGCTGTAGGCGATCCTTGTAAATATCAACTTTTCCATAAAGAACGACTTGCTGGCCTACCTCAAAATATCGATCAAGATAGGGACGATTAAACCAAACACAAAAAATACGAGAGTGATCATCGCCAACTTGCATCTCATAAACATGTTTTTTTGTATGCCAACTTTTTCGTCCAGAATGTTTTAAAACTTTTCCGCTAACAGTTTGCCACTCTCCAACCTTAACATCCGACAAAGGCGTCATGCTTCTCCTGTCTTCATGACGTCGAGGAAAAAGATAAAGAAGATCCTCAGCACTAAAAACACCTAATTTCTCAAATGTCTTTGTGCGGGCAGGACCAACACCTTTAATGTACTGAACGGAAATTTCTTTTAGATTCTTCATCATTACTAAATAAGATGTTTCTTAGGCAGGATAATACAAAATCTTTAAAAATTTCTCATGCGGCTGACTTGTTTCTCAAATCGCTTTTTATAATCAACGCTAAAAACTTCATGAAAATCATAAGCCTCCCGAAAACTTTTCAATGTATCTTCTTCCGTTTTGCTTAAAATTTTATGCTGAACAAGATTAAAAACGATATGGCCAAAATCTTCAGTCGTCTTAACACCCCAGTGTTTTAAAACCGTTAAAACCATTGGACCAAATTTATTTTCTAAAAGTTGACGAATACCTTCCAAAAGCTCTTGGCCAGTAACGTGCTTGGAACGGCGAAACTTTTTTTGCGTATAGGCAAGGGCTTCCATGATAAACTCATAGGCTTCGCTCTTGTAACGCTCATCTTTAGCACAAATTGTGTCGATAACATTATTAAATTCTTGATTCATAAATAAATCCTTAAATGAGCACATAAATTGCGCGCCTATAGGAAACGCTAAGTTATTTGTGCAAATTTACTCCGCACTTAAAACGTGTCGGAGTTCAATTAAATAAATTACTCTTATTAATATCTTATCTTAAAACACAAACAAAGAAAAGAAGTTTGTCGAATTCAACAAAATTTTTACAACTTCTTTAAAAAACTATGGCATAATACTTCTAATGAACAAAAAAATACATTGGGCTTGGAAGCTTTACCTTTTTGCCTATTGTTTTCCGGTTATAAACAATGCAATAAGCTTGCTGACACGCGACTCTACCGTTGACCAGTATTACCAAATTTTAATTGCATTTAAAAAAACTTACTTTCTTTGGTACGCTCTTAATATTGGAAGCGTTGTTGTGGATGGATTGTCCCTTATTCCTCTATGTTTATTTATTTTTCAGAAACGATTCTTAAACACTTTTGTGTGGAAATCACTTTTCGCTATAAGGATAGTGTTTCTTGTTCTCGGACATTCCTATGAATGGAAAGTGATCAAATCGTTCTTTTATGCAGATGTGGCTGTTGCGGCCTCGCTGATTATTTTTCTAGTACTTTTTTCCGTTCCATCCTACACTGCCTGCTTCAAATACGCATTTCAGCAAAATCGATTATTTCTAAAATAATTACTTTGCTTCAGCGCCCCCGTTAACCTTAACCGTTGAATGACGTAAAACTTTTTCCGAAAGGTCATCAACAATAGCATAAATACACGGAACCATAATAAGCGTTAGTCCTGTTGCAAAAAACAATCCCCAGATCAAAGCTAAGCCCATAGGCTTTAAAAATGGATCTCCGCCACCAATTCCATAAGCAACGGACAGCAACCCTACAATCGTTGTAATCGTCGTCATCAAAACTGGCCTCAGTCTAACTCTTCCAGCCTCGATCAACGACTCTCTTCTATCGTTTCCTGCTTTTCTCAATTTATTAATAAAATCAACTAAAACAACAGAATCATTAACAACAATACCCGTTAAACCAACAGATCCCATGAGGGCAAAAAAAGTTAAAGGTCTTCCATGAGCCATAAAAGCAATAAGAACACCAATAATACCAAAAGGTATTGCCATCATAACGATAAATGGCTGAACAAGAGAACCAAATATAGCTGTTAAAATAATAAAAATTAAGAACAAAGCAACAACAAGAGAAAATAATAAATTTCCCTGTGTCTCTTTTTGCTCTTCATATTCTCCTGCAAATTTCAGAATATATCCTGGATATTCAGATTCAATGTTAGCAAATTCTTTTTTTAGCACCTCATTAACTGAAAACGATGTTGCATCTTTACCATCAACATCACCTGTAACCCAAACAACACGCTTGCCATCAAGATGAGTAATTGAAAACAAGCCTTCTTTTTTTTCTATTTTAGCCACAGACTTTAAAGGCACTAAATTTCCAAACTTATTCTCAACTAAAATATCATCAAACACATCCAAATTATCTCTATGCTCTTCTGGAAAACGAACAAGAACATCAATTTCATCCTCAGCCTTTAGCGGCTTAACCGCTGTGGCCTTTCCTCCATAAAAAGTAGTTCTCACGGTTGTCGCCACATCATTAACCGTTAACAAATATTTCTTTGCCTTTTCTTCATCCACAACAACACGAAGATCTTTCTTTCCAAAGATATAATTACTTGAAGAATCTGTTGCTCCTTTAATGCCTTCTAAATATATAACAATTTTCCCTGCAATTTCATCCAATATCTCAAAATTATCGCCCTTAACCCCAACTTGTATTGCGCGTCCAGTAGGAGGGCCTTCTTTTTGAGCATAAAAATAGAGCTTCTCAAACCCTTTAATATCTTTTAATTTTGGTCGTAAAAAATCAATGATCTCTTTTTGTGTTCGTCCTCGTTTTTGCGCTGGCGTTAAGAAAACTGTTACTTGTGCAAAATGAGATCCCTTCTTAGCATTCGGATCAAATCCATGTTCCTCAGAAATTTCTCCAATATACGTTCTATACGAATCTCGCTCGTCATTCCCTAAAGATTCAACCAACTTTTCAACCGGAACAATAAGCTCTTCCATCTTCTTTAAAGGTGTTCCGACCTTTGCTTCAGCGCGAATATAAAAATTTTCTATACCTTCACCTGTAAATAATATAATCTTCATAGAACTAACAGCTAAAAATACAACAAAAACGCAAAATACAACAACAGATCCAAAAACAGCGTAACGATTCTTAAGTGTAAATTTAAGAATACGGAGATAAAAATCATTTATCTTCTTAAACCATCCCTTTTCTTTTGGCCTTCCATCACTGTGTTTTTTAAATTTACCCCCCTTTACAAATTCAGCTAAATGTGACGGTAAAATAATAAATGCTTCTAAAAGAGATGCCCCAAGAGCAATCATAACAACAATAGGAATTTGCCGTATAAACTTTCCCATAATATCTGGAATAAATAAAAGCGGTGCAAATGCCGCACATGTCGTCAAAACAGCAGCTGTAATCGGAGCAATAACTTCATTTGTTCCTTTAATTGCAGCCTCTTTTGGTGACATGCCAGACTCAATATGCCGATATACATTTTCAGACACAATAATCCCATCATCGACAATCATACCCAAAACAATAATCAACCCTAGCATCGAAACAAGATTGACCGTAACTCCAAGAGCGTGCATGCAAAAGAATGTCGTGAATAATGCAATTGGTATGCCAATTGCCGTCATAATCGCTGGTGCGGGATTTAAGAATAAAAACAGGACAATAACAACTAAAACAAAACCTATAAAACCATTATTACGAAGAACATTTAAACGTCTTTTAACATAAAAAGACATGTCATTGGCAACCTCAATATCAACTTCCTCAGAAATCGTAGCCTTAAACTCATCAATGGTCTCATTAACCTTTTTTACAACTTCAATAATATCTGCACCCTCAGACTTCACAACAACCATTCCAAGGGTTCTTTTTCCATTCGTTCGTGCAATATTTTCTTCATCTTCAAAAGTCTTAACAACGCTGGCAACATCTTTGACTTTTAGATGATTTCCCATATCATTGGAGCGCACAACAACACCTTCAATCTCTTTGACAGTATTAAATTCACCGGTTGTTCTAACGTTAAATTCTTCTGTTTCCGTCGTCAAATGGCCGCCAGGTAAAGTAATATTTCTTGCCTTTAAAGCACTCATGACCTCGCCGACCGAAACATGATATTCTTTTAACTTTGCAGGATCAACTTCAACCTGAAACTGCGGATCCAACCAACCCATGCGATTAACATTCGAAACACCATAAATATCAAGAATCAACTCTTCCAAATTCTCTGCATACTCTCTTCGTTTAACACTTGAAATATTCCCGCTAACAGAAATCTCAAGGACCGGAATTTCTTTACTTTTAATTTCAAAAACATAAGGGTCGTCTCTTACCCCTTCTGGCAAATTCTGAACACGATCAACAGCGCGCTCAATGTCATCAACAACTTGCTTTTTATCCGTTGCCTTTGGGTCAATTTCTATGCCTATTGTCGAGGCGCCTTCCTCAGAAACACTGTTCATCTCCTTGATACCGCTAATACCTTTAATCTCTTTTTCAAGAGGAATAGATACGAACTTCTCAACGTCATCAGCTGGCGCACCAGGATAATAAGTTGTAACAATAACGCGGTCGTAATCAACCGCAGGAAAAGCTTCTTTCCTTAAATTATACATGGCAAATATTCCCATAAATATAATTAAAAAAGATATAAGATTAACTAATGTTGAATTCTTAACTGAAAATTGAGCTAATTTCATAAATGAATACCTAACTTTTGTAGCGCAGCTAACAACAAGTTAGCCGCATGAATTTATCCCGTTTTAACTGCGGCCTAGCAGTCAAAATCAGAAGCCTATATTCCCTCTTGCCAATACTGCTGAAGCAACACACCCTGCTTAACATTCAAATTAATTAAAGCCACCTTGTAATCAAACAAAGCATGCACAGCCTGTTTTTGCGCAGCAAGCGCATCATTTTGATAACGAACAATCGTATCCACATCGCTTCGACCATAACTAAAAATCTTTTCCTGTTCTTTAAGCTTTTGGGCTTGAAGGCCAGCGATCTCCTCTTGATGCTTTGCTTTTTCACCTAATGTCTTACATAAGCGAACCTGATCAACAACATCAATCAAAATCGTCTTTTCCATCCTCTTAAGACCAATCAAAGCCTGAGCCTTCTGGAGCTCAGCCTTTTTTAATTGTGACTTTGCGCTTCTGTTTTCTAAAGGAATGGTTATATTTAGAAATGCCGAGAAATCAGGATGATTTTCTTCCGTTATATTGTTAATTGAGTCTTTAAATTTATCGCCTAATCCATTACGAGCTAAAGATGCTTTAAGATTAATCTCTGGCCATACATTATTTTTCTTCATTGAAAGTGCAATATTGCGCATGCGCACATCATTTAATGCCTGCTTATAATCTCGACGATGATCAAAAGCATTAATCAAAGAAGCCTCAACTTTTACTTCTTGAATATTTAAATCCAGATGATTAAAAGGAACGATATCAGACATGTCCTGTGTTAAATTAAGACCTAGCTTTAATGCATTCATTCTTGTTTGAACTGTATTTTCTGAAACAGATACATCAGAAATACGCTGCTTATAATTAGCCTGGGAAGCCAAGAAATCTGGCTGTTCAACAAGACCATCGGAAAGTTTTTCTCTATTGATCAAATAAAGACGTTCCGCCTGAAGCAGCATGTCTTTCTCAATGTTCACTAAATCAATAGCCAACGCTAAATCCCAATAAGCAACTTGGACAGCGGCTAACGATTGTTCAATTTTATCTAAAGAAATATATTCTAAATTCTGAATATCGATTTGTGTAATCTTAACGTCACCCCGATCCTGAATACCAAAAAAATTCTTACCTAAATCTTGACTCACCGTAAAACCTAAAGATGAATCATGCGCAGGATTCATCGTAACAGCACTTGATTCTGTCCATTGACGATTATTTGTCTGGTCAACACTAATTGTTGTTCCCGTTGGAAGTTTTTTGCTAAGGCC
>Ga0222658_1000094_pt1 | contig 53407 bp, 79 predicted proteins | sample AntAcemetagen476_FD_179830 | JGI IMG/M metagenome (GOLD analysis project Ga0222658, IMG submission 179830) | Saline water microbial communities from Ace Lake, Antarctica - #476 | ecosystem: Environmental > Aquatic > Non-marine Saline and Alkaline > Saline | place: Antarctica: Ace Lake... | reverse complement strand
AAGACAAGCACAGAGATGTATTAAAACAAGAACTAATGAATTTATTTCAACTAATATTTTAAAGGAAATATTCGAAAGAGATAATTATACTTGCCAATATTGTGGTTCAAAAAGAAATTTATCTATAGACCATAAAATACCAATATCTAAAGGTGGAAAAAATACTAAAAAAAATCTTATGATAGCTTGCTTTACTTGTAATGCTCTTAAATCAGACATGTCTGTAAAAAAATTCAAAAATAAATATATTAAAAATAAAAAATGATTAAAGTAACTAAAAGAAATGCTAAGCATAATGAAGTAAGAAAATGGGCCAAAAAGAAGAAAAAAGAGATTTTTGAAAGGGCAAACAACAAATGTGATAAATGTGGAACAGAAGAAGACCTCTCAATACATCACCTAGAATATAAAAAGGGCTATGAATACCTACAAGTGCTGTGTAATAGATGCCATAGGAGGTTCCATAACAAAGAATTACAGAAAAAACTACAAATATACTATTATAATGAATTATGCCGTCAGAATGAAGATATGAGCATAAAAGAGCTTAAAGATGAGCTAAAACAAAAAATAGAATCAAATCCCCTTAAAATAATTACACCTCTAAAATTAGATGGGATTTAAACCAGTATAGTTTAATGGTAAAACAATGGCCTCATGAGCCATAAATGTCTGTTCGATTCATTCTACTGGTATTTCCGCATAGTTATAAGTCGATAGTTATAGCTATTTTTATAATTATCTTTTAGGATTAGAAACTTCTGGAACATAATAATATCCTTGTTTATCTTTTTTATAAAATCTTTTCTTCCAAGAGCATATCTCATTGCACACATTAAAGTTATATTTCTATCTAATTTTGTCATTTTGAAGCCACGATTAAATTTAGTAATTGAAACAACCTTGCCTTGGCATCATAAACAGATTGTTTTTCTTCCTCCCATTTCATTCCCTTAGCATTAATCAACTTTCTCTGGATAATCTTTAGTTCAGATAAAATATCTATGGGCCCATTTATTTCTAATTTTTTCATTTTCTTTTTCCTTTAGAGGTTTTTTCTAAATAAGACATTAGATTACTCCATAATCCCTCACCAAACTCTCCCCTATTTAATTGTTTAGAATGATATTTGTCTCTTAAGTTTTCATATGTTTCTTTAAATTCTTTAAAAGTGGAATTTTTAATAATTGTTTTTTTTGCTTTACCAATATGGCTATAATTCTTATTAAGTTCATCATGGCATTCTTTACATAAAGCAACTTCAACCATAGTTTTTGGTTTTAAAAATAAAGGAATTGCGTGATGTAATGTTTTCTTTCTGCTCTTAGCATTATAAGGATTGTGACATCTTGGACATTCGCTATAATCCAAAACAATCTTTTCTTTTTTATTTAAAGTTAATCTCATTTTATTGAAAAGCCTCCTTAAATATTTTTCTTTTAAAAATATTAAAATCTAACCAAAAACTACATTGAGGGCATAATGGTTCAAATGAAGGACACATCTTCCCAAACCATTTCTCAAATGACTTTTCTATTTTTACAAAGATTTCTTCTAATTCTTCATAATCTGTTTTTACCTTCTTTGTTTTTTTTACTTTCAAATCTTTTTTAACTTTAACTTCTCCAAGTTTTCTAAATGTTTCTGCATATTTTAAAAATTGTTTCTTTTGTGTTGGTGTAGTTTTTTTATATTTTGATAAACCCTTACATACTTCTGAAAGCCCAAGACAAGTAAATTTATCTAATTGTTCCTTGGACATTTTTTTAATCTCTTCTACAGTTGGAAATTTAATATTCTTTTTTTTCTTTATCATAAAATACACACTCACACACACTATTTAAATCTTTCGGTTTACGCTCCAACTGGGAATCGAACCCAGAACTTCTGGTAGACAACCAGATGTCTTGCCACTAGACTATTGAAGCAGACGGCTCAGGGAGGACTCGAACCTCCGACTTCCAGATTAACAGTCTGGCGCTCTAACCAACTGAGCTACTAAGCCATGGAGATACGAGGAATCGAACCTCGGCCACTTCGATGTAAGCGAAGTATTCTACCATTAGACTATACCTCCAATGGACCTGAAGGGAATTGAACCCTCTTCCCTTCGTTGCAAACGAAATATTCTAACATTGAACTACAGGCCCATAAAGCCCCCAGTCAGAATCGAACTGACATCTCCTACTTACAAGGAAGGTATTTGGCCATTAAACTATGGGAGCAGATAAAGATAAAGATAAACCCAACCCTGCATTTCACCAAGGAAATATGAGAACCATATGTTTTATAAGAATTAAACTATTGGGTATTAAATGACACGATTATCACTATTGGCCGAGCCATAGTAATCCGTTCTATATTTAACATCCCGAAATAATTTCATAAATAATATAACAAAATAGGTTTTATAAGTTTATCTATTTAATGATTTAGCCCTTTCTTTCTTAATAACTTTTTAACTTTTCTACGCTCATTAATTTTTTTTAATTTATTATTTAAAACTTCTCTTTCTTCCCAACAAAAATTCCAAAAACCATTTTTTCTTTTAATAATTTTTTTCATATCAGAACCATCTCTAAATCCGTCTCTAGAATCCTCCCAATCATCCCAATAATCAAATTCTATTGGGAACTCCTCATCATTGAAACAAACTCTTTTTCTTCCACAATGTCTTCTAACTTTTGTTGAAGATTTTTTATACTTTTCATTAATAAGAATTCCCTTATCATTAGATAGCTCTGCCTTATTTAATGAATCTAAAACTCTCTTTATCTTTTTTTGTTTTTTACTTTTTGTCATTATTTAAAAATCTGGGTTAATTCCACCACCCGTCTCTTCTATTTCTCTTAATTGTGCCTGCCGATTTAATCTCTTTTCTTCAGCCCTTATTACTCTTTCCTCACTCTCTTGTTCTAATGTAGCCTCTACACTTCTTCTCATACCCCTTATTAAAGATAATGCCTCTCCAGTTAATCCAACATCTACTCCTTTTGATTCAATATCTAATACTTGACTTTCAAATCTATCTAATTGTGAAATGCTTGTAGCATCTTCAATTTTATTATTTATCTTATCAAGTTTTTGCTCAGCACTAGCTATAATTTTTTCGTTCCTTTCTTCTTCTAATCTTTTTTCCTTTCTTCCTTCCTTTAATTTTTCTAATTCATCTCCAAGAATATTTAACCTTTCATCTGCTCTACTTACAACAACTTTTGAATGTATTTCCAATCCCTCTGCTCTATTTTTTAATTCTTTTAATTCATTGAAATCTTCTACACCTTCTATTTCTTTAGAAAGTTCTCTTCCCTCTGATAACCTTTCAGCCAACCCTCTAAATAAAGACTGTCCTTCTATTGTTGCTTTTGATTTTCTCCTTTTTCTACCCTTTCCTCCACTAACATTTCCAAATGTTCCTCTATAAAATTTTTCCATTATCTTTTCTGCAGTTATTTCATCTACACTAAATGTTTGCTCTACAAGTTCAAAAAATTGGTCTGTATTGTTTGCCATTATCCTTTTGTCTCATACATCTGAATTTTAATTTGGGATAAGCCATCCTCATTTTTATATTTTGGATGTTTTATTTTTGGAAAAAACTTTTTCAATAATTTCTTATGTGCTGTTGAAATAGGATAATTAAGATTTTTATTTCCAATCATCTCTAAAAACTTTGGTTCCCCAGAACCATTCTTTTTTCCTATTCTCAATACCCAACTCTTACTTTCTTTTCTTAATGGACTATCTCTAAAATTAGAATCTATCCCTACTTCCCCCATAATCTCAAAAGTTTTCCTAGAATTATTTTTGCATAGAAAAACAACATGATAATTTCCTACAATATTTCCATCCTCTTTCTTTTCTTTTGTAGTAAATAAATATGCTGGTGGAAGTGAAAAATATAATTGAATTGCACTTACATCTTCATAAACAACATTTTTTTCAACATGGTCATAATCTAATAAAAGAATATGTTTATTGTCTTCTGTTTTAGAACTATAGCCAATACAAGCTTGAGTTTTTTTAAAAAAGGAAATTGTTTTAAAATTTTTACCTTCAGATATACGGTACATTTCATTCCTCTTAAGTTTGTGTTTTATGATAATTTCATTATCTTTTTTTGTTATTTCCATTTGTTTCTTTCCCCCCAACCAACCTAGATTAAGCAGGGAAACATTATCTTCAACCCAAATAATGTTCCCGCTTAATGATTATAATAATAAATCAATGTTTTTAAATTTTGTGATTATCTACTACTGCTATAAGCTATTTCACTTCTCACAAACAAAGTTTTTGCAATCTCAATAGCCTGTACAAAAATAACTTCATCACTTAGAGGTTTAGAAAATTTTTTAGCAATGGATGTTAATTCATTAACAGCCCAATCAATTCTCTCCCTCATTTTTTTATATTCAAGTTTTTCTTCCATTATATAGCCTCCTTTTTTATTTTTTTTGAATTTATAATTCCTATCTTTTCCCTATTCCAACCAATATGTTCTCCAGAAATATAAACAACCCTTAATTGAAGAACTAATGCAACTACAAAACAAAATATTGCATAATAAGCATTTCTTGGCTTTGGAAATTTAATCAAAAAATATACACCAAAAAGAATCATTAATGTAGCAAATCTCTTTGGTTCAAATAATTTTCTAAAACCATCTACTAATCCTTCTAAAAAACCTGTTGGACTAAAAATATATTTTAAAAATATTTTAAGACTTCCCATTTTTTCTCCTATCTTTTCTTCCAGAAAGATTATAACTAATTTTACTTCTCTTCTTTATTTGTTCACGATATTTTTCATCGCAATTATATTTTACTGTCCAAAAACTTATTTTCATTATAAAAGAAATCTCTGTAAAAGATTTACCCTCGCTGAAAAGTTTTTTCATTTTTTCCTTCTGCTTATCAGTAATCTTTTTTCTTACCATAGTAAGTAGAGTAAATCATTGTTTATAAACCTTTCGTTTTTACCATAGTAAGAATTATATAAAATTTCCCCTATTATACTGCACCCTTTTAGACCTCTTATGCCCTCTAGAACCAATACTCTTTTTAACTAATGTAAAATCTTTTGTAACTCTATTCCTAACAATCCTCTCTCCAGGACCTTTTACGCTTTTTCTTCCAGCCATCTTTCCAGTATTTTTCTTTTGAATATGCTTTGTTCCTTTTATTACAGTTTTTGAAACATATCCTTGCCCCGGAATTTTATAAAAAATCTTTCCTTTTACCATATATTTACATATCTTTCATATTTAAATATCTTTCTATTTTACCTATTTTTATTAAGTTTCCCATATTTATAAATTTACCTACCAAATTTATTTTTGATTCTAATTTTTTTATTTTTAAATAAAGAGATTAAATCATCTGTAAAAAATATAAAAAATATAAAAAATATTACTAAAATTATCCCGATTCCAGGACTTGTAGGAAATAATTTTGAGCCATAAAATACAAATGCTTCCTCAACATCTCTAAATCTATAATTTCCAAATAGGAAAAAAATCAATGCTAATATAATACAATTCCATCTTACCATTTTTTCTTTAGTTTAACCTTTTTAATTAAATTATAAATTTCTGGAGAAAATGAAAAAAGAATTAATAAGATTAATAAAATATAAATTCCAATATTTTTATTGTTTGGAGAAATTTTATTTGCAGCATAATTAAAATATTTAATAATATCCTTATGAATTTTATTAGTTTCTTTTGTGACTATTTCTCCATCAATATCTCTAACCCCTGTGCTTCCACTATATCCTCCAGAAATTCCGGTAGAAGGAGTTCCAACTATAAAAGAAAAATCTTCCCTACTCCTTGCACCACAATAAAATTCTCCAAAATATCTTCCATCAGATAAATTTTTTAAACCACCACCCAAATCTTGAGTTATATTATATAAAAGATTTCCTTCACCATTATTTACAACAGAAACATTTTCTACAAAAGAACTAAAATTTGAATAATAAATTGTTATATTACATTGTCTTAAACTACAAATACTTCCATTTAATTCTGAACAATATCCACAAACCTCTATTACATCAACGTTTGAATTAAAAGTATCTGAACAAATAACTGCATTTACAATAGGAAAAATCATACAAATTAATAAAATTAAAATTATTTTTTTCATTTTAATTATGAGCAAGAACAAGCCCCCCCTGCATCTGGTTGGTCTGTACAAGTTCCTAAGTTACCATCTGCTTTAATACAAACAACTTGTCCCACTCCATCATCAACTCCAAAAATATAAACTTCACCATCTTGGTCAGCAACAAATAAATCATCAGTATCATTTCCTACTACAAAATCTGCATTATCAATAAATGTATCTTTTAAGAATAAAATCTCTTGGTCTATACTATCATCATAAAGTTCAATAAAATTATCTCCAACTTTTCCAATACCAAAAGTTTCTGAGGTAAATATTAAATTAGAATCTAAAACAATATCTTTTTTAAATTCTGTATTCCAATAAAAAATACTTCCTCCAGTCTGTCCGTTTGCATTACCATCTATCATAAACGCAGGACTCATACTTCCATTCTTAGCAACTTGAAATTTCTGACTTGCACCTAAATTAGCTTGAGTTCCATTAGTAATCTTTGTTGTAAATTTAGAATAATCAACAATAACGCCATTTGTTGCTTTTCCAACTCCAACCTTATATCTTCCTATGGACTCATATAAACTAATATCTGCATAATCTCTTATTGTTTTATTTCTTGGAATCCCCTTTTTTTCTTTTTTTGTTTTATTTTCTTTCTTCTGAACTAAATCATTATCAATTTTAAATGGTTTTTCATTTTCTTTGTTTGAATTTTCATTAGAATTATCATTTTCAGGTTTAAATATGTCAATATCAATCTTTCTTGTGTGAGTTCGAACTGGTGTTCCGTCTGTTCTTCTGTATTTATTGATGTTTATTTTTGTTTTCATTTTGCAGTTTTTTATGTTTATTTATTTAATATTTATTTATCTTCCAATAATTACAGCAGTTCTTCCCCTCCTCATTAATGGTGATAATGCTCCTGATACAAATGCTCCCCATAAGATAAAATTAATACTTGCTGAAAGTGCAGCTCCAAGAACATAAAATATTCCTTGTCCTTCCCATAGTGGCTCTCCAACAGCCTGAGCTCCTTGTGCTTGAATTGTTTTTAAGCATGTTGTAAAATCAGAGCCTCCTAATTCTAAAAGCCAATTAGTTCCGCATTTTAAAGAAGAAATTGCAGTTCCAACAGAACCAGTTAAGTAGTTTACTATTGTTTTATGTTTAGCAGGAAATACTCCTGCGTAAACAGAGTGGCAAGCTTGTGGATTAGAACTACTTGCACATGATGCTGATTCAGTATAACCGCCATAAAGTTCTCCATCAGTTGTTTTTAAGTCATCTAATTGTGCTAATGCCTTTGGGCTTAAAGAAGGAGTATCAGCTGGAACTAATGCAACAAAATCAAAAGTAACACTTTCTCCAGGGGAAAGTCCATCTTCTCCAATAGAACATTCAACGATATTTGTTTTTTGTATTGCAACTCCCCAAACACTTTTCCAAAATTCTCCTTGCTGTTGATAAGGTCTTATGCATTCCCCTTTATCTATCCCACTATCTGTTCCACTTGTTAATAATACTGTAACAACATCAGATATCCAAGTTCTTGTTATATCGTCATTTAATTTTGCGATGCAAGAAGAATCTATTCCTTGTTTACAATCTCTATCATTTTTTATTTCACTTTGAAATAAAGGCATATCAACAACTTTTATACAATGCCAAGAATAAACTTTTACTGCTTTTCCATTGTTCATATCTTGAAGTTTTTGTTTTATTTCTGGATTAAGAAATTTTGTTGTTTCAATATAACTACAAGTTTGTCCTTTTATTTGGTCTTTTATCCAAGTATAAGCTTCAGAAGTAGATAATTTTGTTAAATACCAAACTTTTTGTCCACCGCTCATCATTTCCCATACATCAATTATTCGCCCATCATTTAAAACAACCCTTATATCTTTGTCAACACCCAAAGATAAAACATAAACATCGGCAGGGAGTGTAATTTGGTCGTATGGAAAACCTAATTCGTCCCCAATATTTTCTAAAGTAAATTCAATAATAACAGGTTGTCCTGCAACAGCATAGGGGTTTGTTATTTTTACAATATCAACTTCGCCTAAAGAAGAAGAAATTTTAGATGTAGTAGAATCAATTTCATGAGCAGAAGTTGAAACAGAAGCAGCTGGAGTTATACATCCTCTTCCTTCTAAATAAACGTCCCCTAAATTACATACACCGCTTTCTTGTGCTATTGAAAAAGGAATAATGCTAATTAACAACATAGAACATATAAAACTTAGAAAAATTCTGCTTGCCAATTTTTGGGTTAGTTTTTCTTTCCTCATTTTCGTATTGTTATAAGGGACTTTGGCTTTATAAACGTTTTTTAAATTTAAACTGCTTTAAAATATGTTTATTTATCTCTTATTCTCTTTGTTTTAAAATCCAATAGAAACATTTCCCCCTCTTTCAATTTTATTATTTTCTGGTTCATAAAATCCATTTACATTATTTGAATCTTTAATCATCCAATCCTGAAGATATAATCCAAATCTTACCTTTAATTCTTTTAGTTTCTTTGTTAGACCAACTTCCATTTTAATTCCATGCCCTTTTGTTTGGGTATTTGTAAATTTATTTCCTTTGATATGATTTTCAACTTTTCCAATAATTAAGTGGTCATATTCAAAGCCAAAATCAATTGAAGAAATCTCACCACTTATTCCAATAGGGAGATAATAATAAGTAACTTCCCTATCAAATACTTGATAACCTTTACTTGTTTTTTTATCTGGACTTCCTAAAAAATATCTATACCCAAATCCTGAATATATAGATGGATTATTATCCAATCCTACTTTTAGTCTTGAATCTAATTGAGTATTTTTTATTCCATCTAAACTATCTCCTCTTTCAGATTCATAATCAACTTCTCCTTGAGAATATTTTCCTTCTGCTCTTAATAAAAATTTATTTTTATATTCATAAGAAGCATTTGTAGAAAACATTATTCCCTCATCTTTCATAAAATTAGGTTCTGTATATAAAGAATAAAAAGTTCCCACTCCTACTTCCACACTATGTCTTGCTTGAGCAGGAGATACTAATAAAAAAAGAGGTATTAAAATTTTTAATATTGATTTCATTTTAATTTAATCATTACAGCTTACAGCTATTCCTCCTTGATATGTTGTATTTATACAAGTTCCTGTGAAACCTTGAATACCACCTTGATAATAATCCCCTTCTATATTTATATCTCCAGTTTCTTTATCTAAAGAAAATACTTCATTCTCTGTTGAATTTTCAGCAGATGCACCATCTCCTGCAACAAATAACCAATCAAAAAATCCAATTTCTCCCTCGTTATTAAACTCTAAAAAATCATCTGTTGCATTTCCCATATAAAAAAAATCTGATGCTCCAAAAGTTAAATTTCCTCCAACATTAAAACTATCATCAGTTTTTAAAATATTTGCAGAAGACCTATATAAATTTGTATCTTTACTTAAACCAAATTCAATTCCATCCAACTCGGAAGAAATAGTAATTCTTTCTATGGGAGTTACTGAGCCGAGTGGAGTTGTTGAAAAATAAAGTTCAGTTCCTTTATTTGTGAAAGTTGCAAAATCTTCCACAGCTCTTGCCCCCATTTTAGCAGTAGCTCCGAAACCTAAACCATCATAACCTTCAAAATCAAAACTTCCTAATCTTGTTTGGTTTAATATTGCTTCGGGCGAGGCTTGGGTTCCTCTTGCTTTTCTAAAAGATATTAGAGGATGGGATAAATCTGAAGAATATCTATTTATTTGAAGAAAAACATTTCCATCATTTGTTAATCTTAAAGCCCTGCCTCCTACAGTTAATGATTGTACACTATCTCTATAAAGTTTAATATCTCCCCAAGAAATATTGCTTTGAAGATTAATTCCTTCTGCAGAAAAATTCATCCATTCTGTTAAACCACCAGTTGATTCATAAGAATCTAATTCTCCAAAACTTATAACTCCATTTGGGAATACTGAATAATAACTTTTATCGTCATAGTGTGTTAAAATAGTATATTTTCCATTTGTTTCATCATATAATCCTAATGATGGAACAGCTCCTCTAATATCTGCTGTAAAATTTACTTCATCAGTTCCAATTCCAAAACCTTCTGTTGTAGAATTATAAATTTTATTGTTTGCAGTTTCCCACAAACCACTTAAACTTATTCCTGTTAATAAACTTCCATCTCCCTTAAAATACGAAGCCGAAACATTAACATTATTGGCGTTTATTCCTTCTGAAGTAAAATTAAACCATTCTGTTGTAGCAATATTTGGGTCATAACCTCCTGTTTCCCCAATAGAAAACTTTCCTTCAGGAGAAGTATCTAAATAAGTAACATTTAAATATTGGGCAAAAATTGCATGGCTTCCATCATCTGCTAATATCCCTAAAGCAGGAACAGAGTCTCTAATATCAACACTCCAATTAATTTCTTCAGTTCCAAGACCTATCTTTCCAGTAGTTATAAAATTCCCAGAACCATTAAAATTATTATTTGTGAATTGATAAGAAGCATCTCCTCCAGAAATTCCTGTTAATTGAGAACCATCTCCAAAATATGTGTCTGCTGTAATATTCTTTCCAGTTGCATTTATTCCATCATAATCAAAGTAAAACCAATTCTCTGTTGTTGCACCAAAAGAATAATCTGAAATATTTCCAAAATATATTTTCCCTCCACTTTTAGAAAAAAGATAACTATCCTCATTATAAGCAGTCATAACTAACATACTATCATCATCTGAAAGAAAACCTAATGAAGCATAAGTATTTCTAATATCTAAATCAAATTCCATATCTTCAGTCCCAATTCCAATTTTATCAGAAGTAGTAAAATTTCCAGAACCATTAAAGTTATTATTTATGAATTGATATTTCGCATAAAGTGTATCTGCTAAACTTTCATTCCAAGAAGCATTTCCTGAACTATCTCCAATACAATTAGTTCCACCACTATCACATATTACTCCTACTGAAGTTATATCTCCTGTTTCAGCTTCTAATAAAATAGTTTCATCTGTTTCATTTTCAAAAGTTAAATCATGTTCAATCATATACCAATCAAAATAAGAACCAATTTCTCCTTCATTAAGAAATTCAATAAAATTATCTGTTTCATTTTTAATATAAAATGCTTCTCCATTTGTAGAAACATCAAAAGTTAAATTTCTAAAAAACCAAGCTGATTCTTCATCAACAGAAAAAAGGTCATTTTCATCAGTAGGATTATCAACAACTACAAACTCCCCATAACTAATTATTCCAGCATCATCAAATGATGCAACATAAGAGGAACTTGCTGTATCCCAAAAATTAAGAACTGAATTAAAATTAACCCCCTCAGATTCTGTTTCAAAAGTTATGTTTCCTGAAAGAGAAATACCCTCACTATCAATTCTAATAATATCATTTGAATCAATTTGAAAATTATGATAACCTGTTGCATTGTCTATTAAATATAACAATTGTGAAGTCTCTGAGTCTGCAATTAAAGCAACAGTATTTGGAGCATTAGAATTTAAAAGTGAAGTTACAAGGAATTGTCCTTTCGCAGATTCTGACTGAACTTGTAACATTGCTTGTGAATTTACCCCAGAGTTAGCATTTTCAATTACAAGACTTGTGCTTCCATCAAAATCTTTATTTATTTCAAAGAAATTGGTTGGATTTGGTATTCCAAATCCAAAAGCTAAAGCAGTATCATTATAAACAGAAGTTCCATTTGTTCCAAACAAACCGCCTCCACTTCCCCCCCCTATACAACCCACGCTATCACAAATAATTCCTGCCGAAGTTACATCTCCAGTTTCTGCTTCAACTAAAAAAGTTTCATCTTCTGAAGCATTTTCAAAAATTAAATCTGAATTATCAAAATAAACATCTTTCATAAATGCCATATCACCCTCATTTATAAAATCCATAAAATCATCAGTTGAATTTCCTATAACTAAAGATTCTCCAGAATAAATTAATTTTCCTTCAAGTGTTACATCCCCTGTTTCAGCTTCTACAGAAAAGGTTTCATCTTCTGAACTATTTTCAAAAATTAAATCTACATTATCAAAATAAACTTTTTTAGTAAATGCTATATCTCCTTCATTATTGAATTCTAAATAATTATCTGTTCCATTTGAAATAAAAAATTCAGCTCCAAGATAAGTTAATTTATCTTCGAGAGTAAAATTAATAACTTCTACATTTCCTAAATCATAATAAATATCATTCCCATCATTAATCCATTTAGAGGAATTTTTATCATGGTATGTTGCATTGTAAGTTGAATAAACTCCTGTTGAATTAATTAAACTTTGAATCCCTGCTGTTGTGTTCGGAGCATAAAGCGTATCTGTTAAACTCTGATTCCACGAGGCATTTCCTCCAGAAATTGCATTAATCAAAGCCCTATTGTCCCAGGTTGAATTATAAGCATTAAATGTTTCTAAAGTATAATTTATTGACCCCTCAGTATTATTTAAAAGTTGTCCAATTGAATAACAATTAGTTGAATTACAATAATTATCTGAAGTTACATTTATTGAAGCAATTAAATTATATGTATTAATATCTTCTGCTGAAATATTTTGAACATAAAGTGTAGAAAATCTATTTGTTCCAGAACCAATATCTGAACTTAAAGTTGTTTGTGGATAAATATTTTCTCCAAAATAAGTATTTTTTGAAATATTAATAATTCCATCAGTATCCATATATAACCCAACATGAGAACCAAGAGAACCATATTGAAATAACATTGGAACATCAACTGCTGAAAAAATATATCCACTTGTGGTTGCTGTTGTATAAGAATATTGTGTTGCACCAGTATTATCCCACCATTTCATTGGATAATTTCCCAAAATATTTACTCCATTACTTGCGTTTAATCCTCCACTAAATAATTGTCTTGGTGTAAAAGTATTTGTTTGATTAATTAAAGCTAAATCTGTATAATCCATTGAATATAATCCATCAGCATAAGATTCATTCCATGAAAGATTTCCAGGAGTTTTAGAATCATAAGTAGCATTATATGTTGATAACCAAGAATCTAATGGTGTGTCTAAATCATCCCAATAATTGGAGGAATTTATATTTAAATCTGATTCATCACTTGAATCTATAACTCTATTTCCCCCTTGATAAAAATTAGAAGAATTAGAAGTTGTTGAATTTAAATAATCTATTTGTGCAGATTCAAACCAACCAAAAGTTACTTTATTTGCCACACTTCCAATCCATTTAAAATAACCAGTTAAAGAAACATCTAAATTCCCTGTAGTAGATATATTTCCAGATTGTCCAATATAAGCAACTTCATCATCTGTTGAATTTGTATATGCATGTCTTTTTTCGGAAGTTAAAGGATTATTTATAACATTTTTTACTCCTGCTACTCGTTGAGTATTTTTTATATAAACAGCCCCAGAAACTATAAAAATACAAAAGAATAAAACTATTGGAATAATTAATACTTTTCTTTTATACCATTTTTTTGTTTTTTTTATTTCTTTTTCCATTTTATCCTAATTTTGTAACTATTATTCCTGAACTATCTATACCAATTTCTGTGTTTGTTCCACTCCTTGTCATCACAGAATCATTTTCCATATATAAATCCCCTGTAACATTTATGTTTGTACTATTTATATTTGTTATGTCTGCATCATTAACCCATAAATTAGAAATTCTATTTAATATACTTCCTAAAAAAGTAAAATCTCCAGTATCAGCAGTCATGTTAAATCCTGTAGCATCAATATTTGAATCAACATTATTTTCCCAATCATCGTAGGTTGAATTATAAGTTGAATAAATTCCTGTTGAATTTAAAATACTTTGCAGATTTGAAATTGTCATATTATTTGCAATTGCAGTGTTGACATAAGTTGTCATTGAATTATTGAAAATTATATCTTGTGCATCAACATAAGAAATTATTGAATCATTCACATCTAAAACATAACTCGCCATTGAACTATTTACTAAAATTACATAATCTCTCATAGAATTATTATAGATAACATCTTGAGCATTTACATACGTGAACATTGAACTATTGAAATTTATATCTTGAGCATCTACATAAGCTTTCATGGTTCCATTTACAAAAAGAACATAGGAAGCCATTGAATCATTAAAAATAATATCTTGAGCATTTATGTAGGAAGTTATAGATTCATTAAAAATTGTTGCTCGAGCATCAATACTTTCATTAAAAGCAGATTGATTAATTCCAATAGCAGTTCCGTTTGAAATTAAAAGTCCATCAACATTATTTACATCCCATAATCCATAAATTAAATTTGGAAGGTCTGTTAAAAAACTCCAGGCAAGATTGAAGAATCCAGTATCAGCAGTCATGTTAAATCCTGTAGCATCAATATTTGAATCAACATTATTTTCCCAATCATCGTAGGTTGAATTATAAGTTGAAAGATAACTTTCGTTGTTAATTAGTCCAGCATAAGTTGCATTATATGTAGATAACCAATTATCTTCGTTAGTATTTATGTAATCCCATAAGGAACTATTTACTACCAATATCAAGGAAGTATCATTAAAAACTTGTCCTGATGTTAAATTTATATAATTATTAGGATTTGAAATTGAATAATAAAGTGTATCTGCATAAGTTTTATTCCAATCATCACCATATCCCAATGGAGCATATAAACTATCTGTTAAACTTTGATTAAATGTAGAGTTATAACTTATTATTGAATCTATTTGCCCCTGTAAATAACTATCATTTCCAATCCTTTCATTTGATTCTATAATTATTAATCCCCTATTATCCCAAGAGGAATTATATAGACTAAAAGTTTCTGTTGTTTGATTGTACGCCCAAATATTATAAGTTTCATTATATGTTGAATAAATTCCTGTTGAATTTAAAATTCCTTGCAATGCCGCTAGAGTTAAATTTGAATTAAAACTATCTGAAAAATTAGCAAAGAAAAAATCCCCATAATTTAATAAACTAATTTGTGCATCGACATAAGTTGCAATTGAATTATTGAAAAGTGTATCTTGGCTATTAACATAATTAAACATTGAAAGATTATAAATAGAATTTTGGGAATTAACATATATTGTCATTGAATCATTAAAAATAACATCTTGTGAATTAGTATAGTCTCCCGAAGTAGAGTTTACAAATAAAACATATTCTGCCATAGATTGATTGACTAATACCACATATTCTGCAATTGAATCATTAAAAATAACATCTTGAGCATTTACATAATCAAACATTGATTGGTTAAAATTTATATCTTGTGCATCAACATAGGATTTCATTGTTCCGTTTACATATAACACATAAGATGCCATAGAATCATTAAAAATTGTTGCTCGAGCATCAACACTTTCATTAAATGCGGTGCCATTTATTCCAATTGCGGTTCCGTTTGAAATTAAAATTCCATCAACATTATTTCCAGTCCAAATTCCATAAATTAGATTTGGAATATTAGTTAAATAAGACCAAGCTAAATTAAAAAATCCTGTAGTTGCTTGAATATTTCCTGTTGTGTTAAAATTTCCTGAACCATTAAAATTATTATCTGTAAATTGATAATCAGCTTTTGCATCGTAGGTAGCATTATAAGTTGAACTCCAAATATCATTGTATAAATTATAAGTTGCTGTTGTTTGATTATATGCCCACATAGAATAAGTTGAATTATATGTAGATAACCAACTTGCCTCATTAGTGTTTATATAATCCCATAAGGAAGAATTTACTGACACAATTAAAGTTGTATCATTCAAAGATTGCCCCGTTGTTAGATTTATAAAATTGCTTGGATTTGTGATTGAATAATAAAGTGTATCTGCATAAGTTTCATTCCAAGAAGAATTATAAGAAACTATTAAATCTATCTGTCCCTGTAAAAAACTATCATTGGCTATTCTTTCTAAAATTTCTGTTTGTAATGAAGAATTAACCGATATAATTAATAAAGTATCATTAAATCTTTGGTCAGTTATATTTAATTTTCTTGATTCTAAATCAGTCCAATTTGAAAGAATATTCGCATTGGTTGTTGCTTCACTTTCAGTTCTATTTCCAGAAATCATATCTAAAATATTTTGCATAGTAAACATATCTGCTATTTTTAAAAAGAAAGTATTAACCCAAGAAGTTTGATTTACATTTTCAGAATCAACATAATCTCCCATTGAATTATTGAAAATTATATCTTGAGCATCAACATAAGTTTTATTTGTATAAAGTTCATTTGCCCTAGATTCATTCCATGAATTATTAATTAACCATCTATTGTCCCATGTTGAATTCCACATATTAAAAGTAGCTAAAGACTGATTATATGCCCACATAGAATAAGTTGCATTGTAAGTTGAAAGCCAATTTCCTTCATTTGAATTTATGTAGGACCATAAAGAAGTATTTACAGATAAAATCAAAGTTGTATCATTTAAAGATTGTCCAGTAGTTAGATTTATAAAATTACTTGGATTATTTATTGAATAATAAAGTTCATCAGTTAGAGTTTGATTAAAACTATTATTTATGCCCAATCCATCAATTCTATTATTTATTGTTGTGTTAACATTTAGAATTAATAAAGTATTATTATATCTTTGGTCTGTAATCAATAAATAATTTGATAAATTATTATCTATTTCTGCTTTTGTGTAATAATCTAAAATTAAATTATCAATGTAATTAGTTTCGTTATATTGATTTGCAATTACATCAATAGAATTATTTAAAGCAGATTGATTAATTCCAATTGCGGTTCCGTTGGAAATTAAAATTCCATCAACGTTTTTATCTTCCCAAATTCCTCTAATTAAATTTGGAATGTTTGTGATGTAGCTCCAAGCTAAATTAAAAAATCCAGTATCTGCGGAAATATTCCCAGTTGTGTTAAAATTTCCTGAACCATTAAAATTATTATTTGTAAATTGATAATCTGCTTTATCTGATTGATTAAAATCTTCATTTAATCTTGTATCATTAGAAAAAATTATTGTTCCATTATTATAAATATAATCTCCACTAGAATCACTAATATTTCCAGAACCAAAAATTGAAGAACTCATACAACTTCCATTCCCTAATAAAACTTCATCTGTTGAACACTCCGTAAAAGAGGATGTATCTACATCAGAATCAATTATTAAATGTGCTATATCTGCACTCATAAAAGGTACTATTAGGATTAAACCTAATAAAAAAATTATCTTCTTTTCCATCTCTTTTTAGGTCTAAATACCCATTTTTTAATTCCTTTCTTTTCTGGCTTAAATTCAAAAAGAAAAGCAAAGATAATTAAAAAGAATATAAAAATAAATATAAACCATAAACCAGTATTTTTAATCCACAAACATTCACTTTTATCTTCTTCAAAACAATTTAATAAAAGAGTTTCTAAATTAAAATCTCCAAAAGAAGCACCACAGTCTTCTGGACAATTATAAAATGTTTCTCCTCTATTTGTTGTATTTAAATCACCATTTTCACAAATTAAATTCCCACAAAATCCAGTTTCAGCAGGTAATATTGGAATTGCACCACCCCCCCCACCACGAGTTTCACCCACAATAGAAGGACAAACAGCATTATCTGTATCAACATAAATTAATCTTGTTGTACTATTTGAATTTCCTGCTTTGTCTACTACATTAAAATTTAATAATTGAACAGTATTATCAAAAGAAACATTAAAGGTTACATTAGAACAATCTGAAATTCTTGTATGTGCTGTAGAAAGAACCCCTCCACTAGTAACATTCAAAGTACAATAATCTATATTTGTATCACTAACTGAATAATTTAAATCTATATTTGTCAGAGAACATTGAACTGTTGGACTTGCTTGAGGATAATCTATGCTAATTAAATTTGGATTAATAACATCAATTGTAAACATATCTGTATCTGAATTATTTTGTAATTCTGTATCATTTGCAGTTATATAATAATAATTAGTTGTTCCTTCAGAAGTATCAAATCCAGAAAAATTAAACCAAGTATTAGTCGTTGAATTATAATTTGTAAAAGTTATTCCATCTGTAGAATTATATAAAGTATAATTTATTGTGTCCATATCAGCATCGGTAGATGAAAAATTTATTATTATTGAATCAGAACTTACATAAGAATTATTTGAAGGATTATCTATTGTTACATTATAAGGATTTCTATTTGAAACTTCAAATGAATTTAATAATGAAACATTTTCATTTCCTGCTGAATCATTTGCATACCAATACCAAGAAATATTTTCAAAATTATCAATTTGTGCATTAGATAAAGAATAACTATATTGGTCTCCCACACTTGTTACTGTAGTATTCAAATATGCACCTGTTGAATTTATATTAATCCAAACGGTATCAAGATTTGTATCTGTAATATTCCCATAAATTATAACATCTGTTTCTGTGTAAATTGTTGTTGGAACATAATGTGAATTCATTACATTTGGGTAAGTTAAATCTATTTCAAAAGTTCTATTGTCCGTTGTTCTCTCTGTATTTAAAGTATCATTACACCAAACTGCAAAAATATATTGTCCTTCTGAAATATTTTGTGTAGTCCAATTCATAACTGAACTTTCTGGACCAACCCAAGTATAATTTGTGTGATAAGTTCCAGTCCAATTTCCATATAATTTACAAGTATCTAATCCATCAGAATCAGTTGCAGTAAAATTAAAATAAATATCAGTTCCATTATCTAAATATTGATTTGCTAAAGGAGAATTTAAATTAATTGCTGGTGCTCCAAGACTAACATGAAAAGTTACTGAATCACTTCCAATATTTCCAAAAGTATCATTTGAATAAATTACATAAGTAAAAGTACCTTCAGAAAGATTTGCTGAAATATTTTGACCGCAAGTAAAAGTATAATTAGTCAGACTATCATTTGTATACCAACAAGAATCTAACCCTGCATAATTATCTGTTTGAGTTGAGTTGATTGTAAAATTTGCAAAATTATAATAAGTATCATTTAAAGGATAAACAATATTTACTACAGTATTTGTATCATCAATTCCTATTGTATAATTACTATCACTATCTGAATTTCCAGACCAATCAAATGTTTCCCAAATCCATTTAAATAATCCATCAACAAAATCATAAACAACACCAACGGTTGTACTAATAACCCCTGTTCCAAAATTAATTGTTGTTGTATTTATCTCGTCGTCTGAAGAATTAAAAATATGTAATGTTGCATTTTTTATTCCACGATTATCAGTTATACTTGCTGTTAAATTTTGTGAAGAAGTTGTTGTGTTAGTATTATTTGCGGGAGTTGTTTGACTTACTGAAGGAGCATCCACATCAATATAAATTGTTCTATTAGTTCCCCAAACACAATTATCTGCATCATCACAAACATAACAATTCCACTCATAAGTAGATTGCCCCACAAAACCAAAACTTGTGTAAGCTGTTGAATTTGTTAAACCAGTTATGCTTGTTGTTTGAGTTGATTCTTCAACTCCACTTAACCAAGTCTGTATTGTTACATTTTTTAAATTTCCGTCAGTATCTGTTGAATTACAAACAAGAGTATTTGTTAAACTACTTGAATTATACCAATCAATTGGACTTGAAAGAATTGAGACTGGAGCTGTTTCAGATACTTCTAAAGTTACTAAATGATAAACATTTGTCTCGCTTGTTAAATTATAAATTGTATTGTTTGTTGTATAGTCTGCTTTAGAAATTTCAATTGTGTGTGGGGTTTCATATGCTTTTGTTCCAGTATTTACATATTCAGTTAATTCTTCTATTCCAATTGAACCTGTTGCATCTGTTAACTCTGAACTAATTAAATTACTATCTTTATCATAAATATCTACTTGTGCATTTTCTAAATATCCGCTTGAATCATTTACTTGTGTTTGGAAATACCATTTACGAGTTATGTTAGATGGTGATTCAACACTTTCAGTTTGATAAGAAACATTAATCAAAGTATTATTACCAATAACAGTTCCTGAACTTGCATAATAAGAAAATAATCCATATCTTGAGATATTTATTAGTTGTATATCCCTAAATATGTTATTAGCCGTAACATCTCCTCCAATACTTACTCCCAAAAGAATTCCATCTCTAGAAGAACTATTAATAATCCCTTCATAAATATAATTTCCTTTTCCTGAACCAATTCCTATCCCAAATCCATTAGAAGAACCAACATTCAAAAAATTAAAATTAGATACTATATTATAATTTGAAAAGTCATCCAATATTATCCCAGCATGCCCATTTTTAAATGTTAAATTTGTAAAAGAGTTGTTATTTGAATCTATTGTAGCAATACCATTATAATTTGAAACCACTGGTCCACCATCAATAAAAGGAACTCCATCAATATAGATATTTGAAACTTCACTTTCATTAATATTTCTTAAATATATTGAATATCCTCTTGAGTCAAAAAAGTTCATATTTGTTACATTAATCCCAGTACCACCTAATAAATAAATTTGCTGTTCAAATTTATTTATTGAACCATTGTATATTTTTATTGAGTCATATCCAGATGAATAAATACCACTATAAACATTAACAGTATCTTTGACAGTTCTATTAATTTCATACCCCATTAAGTTAAAAGAAACTGAAGAATGATATATTTTTATACAATCATCATTTATAATTAAGTTATTCCTCAAATAATAAGTCCTACTAACAGTCAAATCCCTACAAACAGTAACATTAACTGAATCAACATCAAAAGAAACTGTGTCTGAAGTTCTCCAAGTTCCATCAGAAGATTGATTACAATAATAAACAATTGTATGTGCTCCATCAACCATTGAAGTATTTGCTAATGTAAAAAATGTTGAATTAACAGAAGTCATTGTATAATTTGTAACTCCAGTGTCTGGACTCCAAGAACAAGTATCCATATTTACTGCTGTTGAAATATTAAAATAAGTTGTTGGTGCATCTTCTGTGAATATTTGTGCTGGTGTTGGAGTTATTATGTCTATTCCTGGAACATAATTTATTTCTAATTTTGGTCTATCTCCTGCTGTTGAGGCTTCTTTACTATATAAGGCTATCATCCCCCCATTATCCAAGATTGTCTTGTTTAAGAAAAAACTAATTTCTAGTAAGTCTTTACTTTTATTTAAGTTGTCTGTTATGTCAAAAAGATATATATTGTCTGCACCAGAGTAAGCTATACTCTGAATAAATAAATCTGATGATGGAGCATTATTATAAGTTAGATTGCCTTCTTCCCAATCATTAGATGTATTATACAAAGAGATATTAACATTATTAGGAGTTGTATAAATAAAGCCTGCCAATTTCAGAGATAAATTAGCATTTATAACTTCAAATATATTTAGCGAGGAAAGGTTGAATTTAATATAGCTATTTACTATAACTTCATTATGGGTCTCATTGCTCTTTGCTCTTAATTGAATCTCACTCCCAAAGTTGCTATTTGGTGCCCAGAGTTCAACATAAGCATCATCCAAATTCTCAGTATCAGCATCCTGTAAAATAATAGTTGGGTCAATCATACTTAAACTTCCACCCTTCGTTTTTCCAAATTCATCTTTTTCCATTTCAAAAATTAATTTTTTTGTTTTTGAATCATAAGTTGTTGTAATATTTTGTTCAGTTCTTGCTTGTTTAAAATCAATAGCAACTTCATTATTTAAAATTAATTTTTCATCTTTAAAAGTTATGTCTTTCTCTGAATTAATTTTATATTCCATAGAATTAACTTCTGTTTGTGCATCTGATGTAAAATACCAAGAACCTCTATTTTTATTTATTTCAAATTTATTATTAGAGATACTCATAGAATTTTTCTTTTCATATTCTAATTCAATATAATATTCTTCATCCTCTACTAAATCAGTTATTTTTAATTTTCCATTTTCTTCCGTAACATTAATTGTATCTTCAAAAGGAACATAATTTGGAAATCTTCTTGTTTTATCATCTCTATAAGTTTGACTTCCTAAAGTTTTAGTATAAGTTCCATCATTATTTTTTATTATTGGTCCTTGAGCAGTTGTCTTCCAAATAGTTGAAGTTTCTACTTCTTTTTCTTTTCCAAATAAATCATCAAATAAACCAGCACTAACACTAACAGCAAATAAAGAAACAATTAAAAAACTTAATAAAGCAATACTTAAAATAGCTTTAGACCTTTTATTTTTTAACATTTTGTATTTGGTACTTAATTTGGAATTGTGATTACTTCCAATAAGTGAATCCTTATTAATAAATCTTTCTATTTTAACCATATTGAATTTTATTACTTTTAATTATCCAAACAAGAATTAGTATTAGAATTAGGTAAATTATTAATAAATTATTATCTAGATTATATAACTTTTTCATAAAATTTCCTGGATTATACTCTGGAAATTTATCCTCAATAAAAATTTGTATGCCCTCTTTATTAAGATTTTTCTCCAAATCATATTCACAATCTAAAAATTCTGAGTAATATGCACCAGGACATTTATCTCCCCATTCAACAAAATTGCATTTATTATTCTCTAAATTCCAGCAATCATCCGCACTAATAAAACTAATAGAAATAATTAAAATTAAAAAAAATAATCCTAATTTCATTTTAAAACCTCTCTTTCAAAACCTTAACATATAATAACATTACTATAACTGAGATAAATACACTAATTATTAAAGATACATTTGTTACACCTGCAAATCCAAGAGTATTAGAAATCCAACCAATAATTAAATGATTGTCTAACCAAGGTAAGGTTTTAGGTATAGGAATTCTTTGAAAAATAAAATAAGCTATGTCTGCTAATCCTCCAAAATATAAAATCATACTTGCCCCAAAAATACCTAATGCTTCAGAAAAATCTTTTCTAACTAAGAAAAAATAACAAACAGGCACAACTACAAAAAAAGATAAAACAAATTTATAAAATAAATCCCACCATCCAACAGTATAATTTCCCAAAGTATAATCTAAGACTGAACCAAAAACTCCAGAGTTCATAGACCAGATATCAAATACAGCTACAAATAAAACGGCAGCAATTGCTAAGAAAATAGCCATTTTATATTTTCCAAAATTAAGATAATTTAATAATTTTTTAAAATCCCAGCCAAGAAGATACATACCAAAAAATAAAAGGATAAATCCAACTACAAAACACCAAATTAAATAATCTACATAAATTACTGAAATATTATTTAAACTAACATCTGCCCCACTATACATAGAATAAGCTTGAAGTGTTACTAAGTCATCAGCACCGGGTAAGGGATTTATTATAAAAATTGCAATTATTAAAATTATCCATCCTAATGTTTTTTTAGTTTTTGAATTCATTAAAACCAATCCCTACCAAAAATTCTAAAGTCAAAAAGATTTTTTAGCCAGGTGATTAGAAACACCCAAAAAACTAATAACCAAAATTCAGGTAAATTATTTATCGACGGGAAAAAATGTAAAATAAATCCTTTTAATATATAAACAGTTATAACTACAGAGAATAAAATTTTCAAATAATCTTTTATTTCGGGAACAATTTTATTTTTATTAAATTTTATTATCATTTTTTCTTTCCCCCAATTACTAACAATAAAAATAGGAATCCAGCAATTATAAATATTGCTATTTTATTATTATCAAAGAATTCTTTAAAATCAAAAGTCTCATCTTCATAAAGTTCTTCATCTTTATCTTCTATTAAATTATATTCACATTCTAACAAACTATCATAAAATCCATCTTCAACAGAAACACATTCATTATTTTTTATATCATATCCGAAAATTGATTCAATATAACCACACTTACCGTCGATATAATCCCATTCAAATTGCCCCTCAATACAAGTTCCTTGTTTATTTATTTCCAAATCACAAGTTACTTGACCTGAAGAACATTCTGATTCAGAAATCATTTCAATTAATTTAATCTTCTGAGTTGGTTTATATTGATTATCTCCTTCATAAACAATTTTTATCTCATTTTCTCCATTAGTTAATTCATCTTTAGCAATAAATTCAGTATGTACCCATCCAGTATTTTTATCTGAGATAAATGTATCATAAAAAACATTATTAATATACATTTTTATTTCTTTTTCTTCTAAAGTATCTTTCCAATTTCCTTCAACTCCTTCTGCTAAATTAAACCAAATTATTAATTCTTTATTACTATCTATACTAACAATATCTTTACCATCCTTTAAAAAAATAAACTCTAAAAAATAAGTTTGTTTTTCTTCTTCTTCTTCTTCACAACTCCAACTTTGCCAACTTCCCCCCTTATCACAAACTTCTTCTCCAGTACAATCAGAATCATCATAACACTCTACCACATCAATAATTACACAATCTCCATCTCCTACCCAACCACGACCTGCCCAAGTCCAAGCCCAATCTCCATCACTATCATCCCTATCCCAAGCAATAAATCCCATACATTCAGTAAACTCTTCACCAACAGATGCAATTTTTATTTTACTTGTAGATACTGGTAATAATCCAGAACAACCATTTTCATTACAATTAACATCATCCCAAGAAGTTACAGGATTAAAATCTCTAAAGTGATAAATTTTATCCCCAGTAAATCCTGCCTGATAATATAAATTTCCAACAGCAAAGCGATTATTTCCATTATCCCAAAATCTTCCATTATCATCTAAAAAAGACCAATAAATTTTTGCAGTTGACCTTGCAGAACCATAACTATAAGAATCTTCATCACAAAAATCATATCCTGATTGGGAACATTGTGTAGCAAAAATTGGAATCTGTGTTGCTCCCTTACTATGTCCACTTGCCCTCGAGGATAATTTATTATTATCATTATTAAATTCCTGAACTGAAAATAATCCAAATTGATTTCCAATTAAAAAGAGAGCAACAATTCCTGCGACTATCATTATCCATTGATTCTGTTTCATTTTTTTCCTCCAGCGACGACTAATAATCCTAAGAATCCCAAGATTATAAAGATTACTGTTTTATTATTATCAAAGAATTCTTTAAAATCAAATGAAGGAGAATAATTTTCTAAATTTTCAATTAAAACTTTTTGTTCAGCGATAGTTAATTTTAATGCATCAATTAAAATTTGTTCTTCTTCTAATTTTAAATTTAATTCAGCAATAATTATTGCCTCTTCCTCTAAACTTAAACCCAACTCTTGTATTAAATCTGCTTGTTCATTTAAAGATAATTTTAAGTTTCCGATTATTTCTGCATCATCATCTAATTCTATATTTAAATTATTAATTAATAATGCTTGTTCTGAAATAGTTAATTCTAAATTATTAATTAATTCTGCTACATCTTCATTAGATAAACTTAAACTATCTATTAATTCTGCTTGTTCTTCTAAATTTAATTTCATTTCTAAGATTAATTCTGCTTGTTCTGAAACAGTTAAATCTAAATTACTAATTATCTCTGCATCATCAATAATTTCATTATTTAAAGCTTGAATTATTCCTGCTTGGTCTCCAAAACTTAATTCCATCAAAGAAATTAATTCTGCTTGTTCTTCATTTGTATCTACCAAAAGGTCAATCCAATAAGATTTCTGTTGTAAATTTAAATTCAATTCATTAATATAATCTGCTTGCTCTTGTAATGTTAATTCCATTGAAGAAATTAATTCTGCTTGTTCTTGAACTGTTAAATCTAATTGTCCTATTAATTCTAATTGCTCACTTGTTTTAAGATTTAATGCTTCTATAATAATTTCTTGTTCATTTATATTATTTGTTAACTGACTTACAATTGCTATTTTTTCATCTAAATTTAATTGTAATTGTGAAACCAAAATTGCTTGCTCCTCTATTTCACTTGTTAAAAATAAAACTATTTGTATTTTTTCGTCAAGACTAACTTCTAAATCTGAAAGCAATTGTGCTTGTGCTTCTAAATTTCCTTCTAATTCTTCTATGGCTTTTATTTTCTTTTGAAGCTCTGCTTCTAATAATGCTAAATGCCCTCCAACCAATCTAATATTATCTATTTTTTGAAAAGTTGTACCAACCCCCCAACCCCCACTTATACTTGGACAAAATCCATAATAGAATTTTATTGTTTGCAATCCATTATAAGAAGATACATCTATAGTTGTTTCTTGATAATCTTGTGGAATATCATAAATATCATCTCCAATATATAATTTTACCTTATTAGCTGACCCTCTTGTACCATCATTAGGGGCACAACCAGTCTCTTTCCCACAACAAAAGATTCTTGGAGCTACATCAACCGAACCAGAAACAATACAATATGCTGAATCAAATTTTAATTCATCTATATTTGTTAAATCTATTTGTTGTGTTGCTTGAACAAACTGTGTACAAGAAGGAGACGCTTGGAATGTTCCTCCTGGATTAAATAATCCAAGGGAAAAATCTCCTTCAGATAACTTATCTTCTTTAGAAGCATAAAAAAGATTTGAACTAATATCCCAGTAATTTGGAACTGTAGACCATTCTTCAAAACCTAAATTTTTTCCATCAACAAAAGGTTGCACACAAATATTCCCAGAACAGATTAAACCAAAACCACAATCTGAATCTGAGCAACATTCAACATTTGTTGTTTCATATGCACAATTTCCATCTCCAGAATATTCACATATCCCAGAATAAGATAAAACATTTCCAGTACAAAATGAGGGACAATTTTTTGTTTCACATTCACACCTACCAGCATTAGCATAACAAAATTCTGTTCTAGCACAATAATAAGGAGCATTTGATGGACAAACATTACTTACTTCTTCCTCAACACAATAATAACATGTTCTACATACTGGAATTGATACACGAGGGTCATTCCAAGTTCCACATTCATCACAATCCCTAACAAAACAATGTGGTTCCCACCCAGAACCACAATTAGCATCACTCATATCTCCACAAGAAGATTGCCCTTGCAAATATGTGGTAAAAATTGATGAAGGTGAAACAAAATGAATCTCTTGCCCATTAGATGGTAAAGGATATGCTCTTGTTTCTGAATCATTAAAAGTTGAAAATAATCCGAATTGATTTCCAATTAAGAAAAGTGCTATTATTCCAATTATTATAAATATCCATTGATTTTGTTTCATTTTTCATTTTAAATAAAGAAAGAAAAAAAGAAATTAAAAATTAAAAAGTTCCTTCTATTTCTTTTTTTTCTTTCTTACTGCTTTCTTTTTCGCTTTTTTCTTTTTTGCCATTTTAAAGTCTCCTTATTTAATTAATTTTTAGGATGCTCCTAAAAATTTTAATATAAAAAATATTGCCACCACTAAGAGAATAAACTTATCCATCCTTCCTTGTGTATCTACATATAGCCAATCAAATACTTTTTTTGCTATAAGCCATGAAAGAAATCCAAAAATAATCCAACTAGCTCTTTCAGGGTCAAGTTCTAAAGCTTTCGCTAACCATTGTGCAGGTACATCTAGCCAACCTCTAACTTTATCCAAATAAGGCGCAACCTTCACTAGTAAATTTTCCATTTTTACATTTGTAACATTTTATTAAATGAATAAATTACATAGATGATTCCAGCTCCAAGTAATTGGGACCAAGTAATAATATTGAAAACCTTATCTGAAAGGCTATCTATTCCAACAATACCACCAAGACCAAACAATACTGCAGCTACAACACCTAAAACAATCATATTCACTGTCTTAATAGTTTTCCAATTAACCATGTTTTTTCTCCGTTTTATTTAATTTTAATATTGTGTGTGCGACTATGTCTCCTGCTAAAAGTAAAGGTATTGACCACAATACATTTTTAATTGTTAGCATATCTCCCCCTGTAAAATATTGAAGTAGTCCTAAAACTACTAAAGAGATTACTGCTAAATGTAAATAGTAAATTGGTTCATTTATTTCTGGTTTAAGCCAGTTTGGTTTTTTAAATAATTTCATTTTATTTTTTAATTAAAAAGATTATAAGTACACCAGAAACTACTAATAAGTATATCCAATAATCTTCTAAAAATTTAGTTAAATCGAAATCAGAACTTTCACCATCTTCTGATAATTGAGATTTTAAATCCTCAATTATATCTTCTTTTTCTTGTAGTGTTAATTCTAATTGGGAAATTAATTCTTCTTTTTCTTCGATTGTTAAATCAAATGCTTCAATCATTTCTGTTTGTTCATCAAGATTAAGATTTAAATTTGAAATAATTTCCGCATCATCTTCTATTTCATTTTGCAACGCCTTAACAATATCAATTTGGTCTCCAAAACTTAATTCCATTAAACTAATTAAATTTGCTTGCTCTTCATTTGTTGCTTGTAATCCAGAAACTAATTGAGCTTTTTGTTGTAAATTTATTGTTAATTGATTTATCATTTCTGCTTGTTCATCAATACTATCTGTTAAGCTTTTGATTATTTGTACTTGAGCCTCTGAAGATAATTCTAATTGGGAAATTATTTCTGCTTGTTCATTTAAATTATCAGTCAATGCCCTTATTAATTGTGCTTTTTCTGAAATTGATAATTCTAAGTTTTCTATTAATAAGATTTGTTCATCTAAATCTTGAGTAAGTTGTTCTATTAAAGAAGCTTTTTCTTCAATTGATAAAGTTAAATCATTTAGTAAGCTATCTAAATTTTCTGAATTTATATCACAAGGACCATTAAAATAAAAAACATGAGCACCCCTTATATCATATAAATCATTAACACAATTAATAGTGCACCTATTCCAAACATTTGGTTTATACCAATCAAAAGGATAAGTTACCCCCCACTCAATATATTCTGAATTTTGTTGGTCAAGTAACCATTCCTCACAAGTATTATAATTTACAAAATCATATATAATTCCTTCAGGGGCACAATCTTCAGTACAAGAATACATATCTTCTTGTCTTTCTACATTATTATTACATCTTCCATCCCCACAAGTTCCATATTTTGAACCATCACATTTGTCTCCCCAACCATCACCGTCGCTGTCTACTTGAAAAGGATTATAAACATAATAACAATTATCTTTGGAATTTCTTACCCCATCAGAATCATAATCTCCAGTTGGGTCTGACATACTTGTAAATAATCCAATTTTTGGACCAATTAATATAACTGCTAAAATTAATCCTACAATTAATAAAATTTGATTTTGTTTATTCATTTTCTCCTCCCACTAACTAATAAAAAATAAGAAGCTAAACCCATAAATATTAAATGTAAATATTCATTAATTGGGTATATTGGATAAAAATAATTTACAACTCCAAATGCTAAACCAAATCCTACAATTTTTTTAACAAAAATCATCTTTCCCTGAGAAATATATTTTTCTATCATTTTATTTTCTCCCCCATAAATAATACATTGGAAGTATTACTGTACTATTTCCTATAATAAATAATGTCCAAAACCAACCCATCTCATTTTTTTTTGAAGCTTTTAATAAAGCCTTTCCTTGAATAATCATAATAAGAAATATAATTCCAATTAATAGAGGTAACCCTATAGAAAAACTTCCCCATAATGGAATTTTTGTACTAATTAATTCTTGTAACATTATCCAGTTATCGTCGAAAACAATTGTTTAGTTGATGATGGAAAAACTGAAAAAATTTCAGGGAAATAACTTTTAAGTGCCCACATTGTTCCAACCAATGCGAAGGCCACAAAAATTAATAACCAAATCTCTCCCTTCTCAAATTTCCAATCGTGAGCTACAGAAAATAAAAGAGTAATATAAACTCCAATAAAAACCAAAATAAATGCTTTCCCAGTTTTTAAAGTTGGTATATCTGTATAATTAGATAATAAAGTACTCAATAATGTAATTACAATTAAACTAAATAAAATAGCCAGTGCAAATTTTTTAATATCAAATCTTGCCATTATAACTCCAATATCTCCTCGCTGATTAATTTACTTATTATTAAAATTACTAAAAGAGAAAGGAAAGATAAAACTATTGTAGGTAAAAAAGTTATATATTTTAAAACCCAATTAGATAAATATTTTTCAAATAACATCAAGGATAAAACTATTACAACACTAGAAATCCAATAATTTTTATTTGCAATTTTTTTAAAAATTTCCATTATTTTTTTCCTCCCAAAAATTTAAATAAAAAAATAACTCCAATAAAAATCCAAAGAGGTGTTGGAATTGAACTTAAAAATTTAGCAATATCCCAGGCTGCAAAAATTCCCCCACCACCTAAAAAGATTAATAAAATTATTGCAATAAAAATTGCTAAAACTACAGCTATTGGATTACTACTCATTTTATAATAATAACCCCCAATGAAAATAAACCTAAGATAATAATTAATCCATCAACACCCTTATCTCCTGTAATAGGTATGAATCCTGCCCATCCAAAATATTTTTCTAAACTAATTGCTCCTACTCCTTCTTTTTCTGCAACACAAAGACCAACAGCAGAATCATCTTCTGCCTTAAGATATTTAACTATTTCATCTTTATTATTAAATCCTATTGCAACTCTTGCACCAACAACTGCCCCAACCGTTGCACCACCACCAATTAAAGCTGAACAAGCAATTGATGTAACTGCGGGAATAATAATCGGTGCAGCAGTTCCTCCAGAAAGGACAACTCCAGTAGTTCCAGCACCAACCCCTAATAAACAAGCAGCTAATCCTCCGCCACCCCCAATTAATCCTCCAACAATCCCTCCATCAATCATATTTCCTGCTTTAGAGAAAAATTTATCTTCTGTTGCCTTAGTTATAACACCATCATCTCTAAGTTTAGATAAAGGAATACATTTTCCTTCATAACCTTCACCAACAATACAATGTTTGCTATCTAAACATGCAGAAGCAATTAAAACAGATGTAGTTGATTCTGAAATTTGTTCCCTAGTCAATGAAGTTTTATCTGCTAAATCCCATGGAATTGGTTGACATTTTGTTTCTAATGAATACCATTTATTTTTATCACAATATTGAGTTATACAATCTGAATTTAAATCACAAGATTCTCCAACTTCTTTCTCTCCTTGAATAACATTACCAGTTTGATTTGCTTCATAAGAATCCTCTAACTCCTTTGTCTCAAAATTTGGAGTAATACATTCTTTATAATCTCTTTTTATTTCTACTGTATCTGGATTAGAAGGCAACACATTTCTATCAACTAATCCATACACTTCACCACCACAAATAATAGAAGATTTTATAGGATTTGTAATATCTTTAACATAATAATTGGGATAATACTCCATATCAATATATCCCCCAGTTCCTTCAACAACATCTCCCTCTGCATTAATAACTGCACAATTTGATGAACCGTCTGATTTTGCAGTATAAATCCCAATGAATGAATCTAATTTAATATTTTTTAAGATATATTCTCCAATATCTAATGAGATATACGCAGGTAAAGGCTCTTTTGAAAGCTCAACTAATTTAGAATCTCCTGCCTTTAATGTAACTTTTTTTGTAGTAACAAAATTTTCTTCTTCAACACAATTTACAACATCTTGTATTCTTGTAGTTGAAAATATTGGGAAAGTAGAATATAATTGAGCAACATTTTTTGAATAATCTTTAGTATAAAATCCTGCTTCAACATAAAAAACAATATCAAAATCCCCTGTATTCTTAACCCTAACTGAAAAATAATCCTTAAAATCAACATATCTTGATTGTTCTGGAAGATTCATATCTGAAATTTCAAGATAAGTATAATCATTTATAGCTCCATCACTTTCACCTTCAGTATAACCACATTCTCCAACTTCATTTCTCCAACTAGTCCATTGTTCATTTATACAATCTCTATATAAATCATTATCACAACTCTTTTGACCACTTGAACATTCAGCAACATCAATATTATTAATACAATTACTTTTGGATTCATAAAGTTCTCTACCAATATAAGTTGAAGGACAATCTTCTTGACCTAAATAAGTTCTAATTGAACATGAATTTGAACCAACAGGATTATACCAGCAATCTACTGAAACTGGGTCTGAACAATATCTAAAATTACTTCCATCTCTATAAATTATATTTGGGTCATTAGCTTGTTTTGTTTTACATAGACTTCCTGAAGGACAATCATTATTAGAAGAACATTCATCTCTTGGGCAACAATATATTTCTGCAATACAACCATCTCTGTCACCACATCTTAAAGAAGGACTATTTTTCCATTCACCAATAGTATTCCAATTTTGGTCAAAAATATCAACTAAAGAATAAGGAGGTGAACACCAATTACTTGCCTTAATTTGAGAAGTCATACTATCATCATAATCAAAATAAATTGTTTTTACAGCATTATTACTACATTGTCTGAAATCTCCTACAACTGAAAATGAATTTATATTAAAAGTATTCTTAAACCAAGAAATAAAATTAAATCCATCAACATCTATAGTTGTTGTTTCACTTGCACTAACTGTAAAAACTGATAACAGTAAAACCATTCCAAATATAATTGTGATTATTGTTTTCTTTTCCATCTTTATAAATATGAAAAATAAGTAGGCAGAGCAGGACTACGAAAATGTGAAATTTAGGTAAGCCCCACCTTTCTTTCTTTGCCTACCTAAATTTTCAATTTTAATAAACTTGCAATCCAAACCGCTAATGCTGAAACCAATATTGTATGTATTAATACACCAACAATAGCCATCAATCCAGGGTTTGTAATACCAATCAACACTGCATAAACTGGAATTGCTCCATAAAGGATTACTGAAGCTAATCTTGCGATTCTTCCATTCAATCCAAGGAATCTCTTGAAAGTTGGTAATTTTAATCTATCAATCATAAATTCACCAGCTAAAATAGCGATGAAAGAAGATATAAAGATTGTAATTGCAGCCATTCCCATAAATTCAGGAATTGACACAAATCCACCAAGGAATGCCATTAATTTTTGTCCAACTGTCCCAGTTACTACGGAGGTTAAAGGTACTGAAACAAACAACTCTGTTACTTGCTGTCCTAACAAACTAGCTAAATAGCTAATTGCATACACTGAGGCTGTTAAAACTGCGGCTAACATACCCGTTTGTTTCCAATCTATTTTTTTACCTAACATGTTTACTCCTATCTGTTTTAATTTCTCGCCGAGTTAAACCCAGCATTTTGAATTTCATTCTATTTCAATCCGAGGACTTACTTTTTTCTAAATACTAAATATAGTATAAGTGCTATTCCAACAAGATACAATAACATATTATCTTTTGCACCATCATTCTTAACACTAATCATTCTTCCTAAATCTCCAACTGTTACTGTAGCAGTATCTGTATCTGAATTTCCAGCATCATCTGTACTAGTACATGTAAAGACATAATCCCCAGGATAATCTGTATCTGTAAATCTAGCAAGAGAACTACTAGCTGTCAAATCTGTTGAAGTTGTTGTATCTCCAGTAGGATGTGCAACGCTCCAAACAGTAGTCAAGGAAGCATCTATTGAATCAGAACCAAGACATCTATATTCAATTGCTTGTCCATAACTCTCAGAATCAGAACTAAGAGGAATTAAGAAAGAATTTGTTGGTGCAGTGTTATCAATTGTTAAAACCTTACCTGCTGAAGTATCTGTATCTGTATCATTAGCAACAACACAAGTAAAATTATATGTTGCGGCATCAGTTAATCCAGAAACATCAATTGCAGAATTAACAAACTCAATATCATCATTTGTATCATTAGCAATAACAGTTAAATAAGTTCCAGCCGCTCCACCAGAAGCGTTATAATAAATAGAAGCATTTAATGCCCCCTTTATATCAACAGTTGTAGTTGAACAATTAAAACTAAATGTTCCAGAATTACTACTTGCTGCCGCCGGAGTGTTCATAACTGTTGCTGCCGACATCATCGGTAAAACTAACAAAGTTGCGAATAACAAAATTCCTAAGCCCATAAATTTATTTATTTTTTCCATTTTTTAAATGAAGATTATGTTTTATCTATAATTAATCCAATGAAGGCACCTATAAGAACACCAAAAATTGGTAAACTAAAATTTCCAAAGATGTATGCAGACAAGGGAATAATTGAATTTAATAAATCAGAAACCCAAACAGAAATAGAGGGTGTAGTTAAAGTTAAACCTAAAAGTGCTCCAAGAACAATTCCGTCATTAAGCTTTTTTTTCATCATTTTAATCATTTTAAATAGGATAATTTAGAAATTAGTGATGAATTGGAATTATAAGGTTAATTAAACTAATTAATTAACCTTTATAAACTTTTCTATCCCCCAACTAAAAGTGGAAGAAAGTTTATTGCTGGACTAACTGAAAATAATGCTGTACTCGCAATTGAATTTGCTAAGATGTGTAATATGATTGCAGGTCTTGCATCTTGATAAATAGCGACGGTGACTAAAGAAATTATTGCCATTAAGAAAACTAAAATAAGAGCAGCCTCACTATCAATTCCTTTTGCAGTAACATGCAATAACATAAATACAAAAGCTATACCAAGCATAATTAATATCATTTTTGGATTTAATAAATTATTTTTATTAATTTGAACATTAAAAATTGATGCCAATAAATCAAAACCAATTACAAAAAGAGCATAGGTTTCTATGTAAGCAATCATAACTCCAAAAGTTAAAAAATTAATAACTGGACTTTGTGAAAAAACTGGAGCTGAGGATGCAAGAAGTTTTAATAATTCTGTTACCGGAACTACTTCAGAAAATATAGTTGCTATTTGTGAAGAAGCCAATAATATAATATATGCAACAATTCCGATTAAGAAAACTTTACCCCAAGAATTTTTTGGATTTATTAATTTAATAGATTTTGTACCAAATAAATAATCTGCAAAGAAAAAAATTGCGGCCCCAATAGTTATATTTGTATAAATATTTCCAAGAACAGGATTTACATTAGTCTGTATAAAAAACCACCAATAAGATATAATCGCTACTATTCCTAACTCTACTAGCAAAACTTTTCTTTCCCTTATACTTACCATGAGTGTGAAAAAAATAAAAAAATAAAAAAATAAAAAATCAGAAGAACTATTCTCCTGTTGTATACAATGAACCTGTTGCTGAATCTTCAGATGCTACATCAGAGTTGTCGTTTGGATTTTCAGAACCATACTTAAATCCTTCGTAACCAAGAGTCTTATAATTAGATTCTTGATATACACCAACATCAATAATTGTTATCTCTACAGCTTCGACATTATCGTCTCCACCACGAGTACTATCCATTAACAAATTACCGCTTACTCTTTGAATACCATCTGCAGATTTCAAAACCCTATTATCTATGAAACAAATTTCTTCTTCAGCAGAATCGGGAGTTAATCTATCAGGACAGTCAAAAGGAGATAAAGTTGGGAAATTAACAGAATCTATATGAGAACTGTTGTACTCTACTCTTATAACTGGCTTGTTAGAAGCTGCGTTGGAAGTTGTAACTGAATAAAGGATATCAAAATTAGCAGTTTGTCCTGCACCTGTTGAAATATTTGCATTCAAATCAACTGGGTCTTGTACAGCATCGATAGTCACATTACTTTCCTTTAAAAGGTCAACATTAATTGTTGATACTGCTCTATCTTCTGGAGAATCTCCATTAGTAGAAAAAGCAAGTTCCTTTGGCAAGTAATCTGGCGAAATTCCATCATCATCATAAACTAAAATCTTATAGTTTCCACCTGATGGTACTGTAAAAGATGCTGTTCCAGCACTAGTAGTTCCTTCTTTAAGGTATTTACCAGCACTATTGAAGACATAATAACTAACATTAGCGTTAGTTGCAGAAGTTGCTAATTCATCTCCAGTGTTCAATGTAATAGTTGTTTTTAGGTCACTAGGGTAAAGGTCTGCTACACCAGTATCTTTGCTCGGCATTATATCACCAAGAGCACCAGACTGATAAACTAAGAAAACCACAACCGCTACTGCCGCCCAAATCCACATATTACTTTTAGCCATTTTTTTGTACTTTTTAGTCGAACCCTTATCTGTAGGCACATAATAATTCGACGAATTTAATTATCCACCCTACCTTGCAGAAGAATTAGTGATAAATTGGTAGCTTCCTACGGAAAGGTTTCACAACCTACAGTAAAATATTTAGGAATCTTAAGTTTATAAATCTTTTGATTTTTGAGAATTATTTTTTTTCATCTTTAATAAATTTTTCTGGAAATATTTGTTGTATATCTTTTATATCTTCTCCAGTAAATCCAGATATTGCTTCAACTATTCCCTTACAAATTCCAGAAAATGGATTCATTTGATAAATTATATCTCTTGGAGTTCTCCCAGGTTCAATAATTTTAAATCCAATATTATATTTAAATAATTTTGGGCCCTCACCATCATCCCAACTTTGGTCTTTAAAATATGATGTTGAATTAATTGTAGTTCCATTAGTATATGCAACACCAATTTCTTTTCTTAAATCTTTTAATGCTATTTGTTCTGCAATATGTCTTGGAATTACATTTTTTGTTTCTTCCCCCCTTGTTAAGGTATATAAATATAATATTCCTAAGGCTGCAACAATCACCCAAACAAATTTATTCTCCTTATTATTTTGTACAATTTTTTGTGAAATAAAAAATAATATTGCTATAAAAATTACATGGATTGGTTTTGCTTTTTGCCATATTTTAAAAGATGACCTATTCATTTCTTTCTTTGATTTTTCCCAATCAGAATAATCATCCATCTTGTTCAATCATCTCCAACACTGGTATTTTTTTTAAAGTAATTTCCCAAGCATCTGGAAGAATATAACTTTCACCATTTTTAGAAATTGCTTTAATTTTTGTTTTATTTCTTTCAACTTCAATTAAACCAGCATATTTCCATCTTTTAATTAAAACCTCTGCGAATTCAAGAAGACTACTTATTACTTGAATTTTTATACAACCATATTTATTATATGTTGTTGGATTCATTCTCAAAAGAATACAATGTTCATAAGTTTCAATTAATTCTTTTCTTCCGACTCTAACAATATTATCTCTCTCTTTATTAATTTTGACCACTTTTTATTTCCTCCTTTAATTTATCTATATTTGATTTTCCTTTAACTAATTCTCCTTCGGGAAGTATTGGAATCGGGCCATTTTCTTCTAAAGGAGGTAATTCATTTTCATTTTCATTTTTTAAATTTAATCTCTCCAAATCTTTTTTAATTTTATTTGTTTTTTTCTCTTTTTTTATTTCTTCTAATGAATCTTTTTTTTCTAATGAATCTTTTTTTACATAGTACCTGTCAATTATTTGTTTCATCTCCATCATTTTTTCAGTTCCAAGAGCAACATTTTTTGAGTAAACCCATAATAATCTATCATAGACTTCAATTAACTGTTTATAAACTCTAGCAATTGTTGAGTTTTCATAAATATCCATTTTAATTAAATCATTTATATCTTCTAATTTTTGTTTTAAAAACTCACTTTCTCTTTCATCTTCTTTATTAAAAATTTGACAATTTAATTTATAATCTAAGAGTGGTTTAAGGATAGGATTATTTTTAATATCTTCATAACTTTCTGGCAAGTCTTCTAACTCTTGTTGCATTATTTCATTTTTTTCAGCTTTTGGCAATTTTATATCAGTCATTTTTTTCTTTGGAAACCATTGCTTTAATTGTTGGTCCTAATTCTTCTAGGAAGGGTGCAACATTTCTTTTAAAATGTTTTGGAAGATTATGTAATACTAAATCTCTTTGTTCTTTTGCAACTTCTTCACCTAATCTTAAACTTCTTATTTCTCTCTTTAATTTTATTATTTCTTCTTGTTGAGATAATCCTTTTAATTTTTCAATTCCTGGATGAGTCTCTCCATCATAATTCATCAAACATAAATATCTTGTCCAAGATGGGTCTAAGTTTAAAATGATAATCATTTCGTAAGGGATATCAACAGTGTATAACATATCCCCATTTTTATTTGCATTTAAATTATATCTTTTAATTAGTTCATCACTTGGGTCCAATGTAAATTTCCAACAATCATTTTCGTCTTTATCTTTTGAAGGTTTCATACCAGCAATCTTTGCAGTATATCCATCGCCATAAATTAGAAAACCTAACTTTGCATATAATGTTATTTCATCAACTTTTCTTTCCATTTTTAATATCCTGCGTTTGGAGGAAATCCTTTTTCAGATTCATCTTTTGGAGTATTTCTACCTTTGAGATAAGGAAGCACCAATTTAATTAATAGAGCGCCAATAATTACTCCAAGTCCAATCCAAGTAAATTTTGATGTTTTTAAATTTTCTAGTTCTTCATCTTTTTCAACCAACTCGGAATTTTTATTTTCTAATCTAGATTGAAGAGAAATTTTAGAAGTATCACAATCTGTAAAATTTGCTTTATATCCTTTATCTTCCCTGAGCATTAATAATTCTGTACTAAAATTTCTATTTGAATCAAGGCACCGATTATATTTTGATTCATATTCTCTCCACTTTTTCATCTCTTCAAGGAGACCAGTAATATCGCTTGCGTTACCAAAAGTTCTAATAAAATTATTTTCTAAAACACTTGTAAAAGAACTTGCCCCAATTTCTATTTCTTTTAATAAATTTTCTCCTTCAATTTTTAAAGTTCCAAAACAAATTTCATTACAGTGCTCTGTTAAATTTCCACCACTTGTAGTATTAGTACAAGTTGTTGTACAATTTCCTGAAGGGTTATAAATTAAAGTTACATCAGATTCAACTATTGTTTGGTCGTATGCAAAAACAGTGCCCACACTTATTAATAAAAATGCAAAAAATATTAAAAAGATTTTATTCATTTTCCCTCTCCTGCTTTACGATGATTTGCTAATGGATAAAATATTCTTCCCTTAACTGGTTTGTTATCTTCCCACCTTTCCCCATCTCTATAAAAAACAAATTTATTATTAGTCATTGCTATTACTTCATATTTTCTTAATTTTTTTATTCTCTCTTTTGTTTTTTTATCTAAATCAAAATCAGAACCAATTTCATTTAGTATCTTTGAACTATTATGTGAAAATGCAAACAAGTAAGTAAGTTTTGCTCCTTTAACACAATTTGGAATTTTATCATAGAATTGAGTTGCATAGATTAGTCCAACATTATTTATTCTTCCTCTTGCCGATACGGAACCAATTGCTTTTGCAGCAGGCTCATCATCTTTTTCACAAACAGTTCTTAACTCATCAAAAACTAAATAAGTTTTATTTTCAAATTCCTTTAAACTTTTATTAAAAATTGTATTTATATGATAGGCAAATACTTGTGAGCTATATTTTTTATTTGCTAAATCAGAAGTAATAAATGTTGGAATAGTTTTTGCTTTCATTAAAGTTATAAATGGATTGTCTAATTCAGAATTCTCTAATTTTAAATTAGAATGACATTCGGGATTAGTTATATCTAAAATTTCTTCCCTAAATAAACTATCAAATGCAGTCATAATTTTTACCCTCATTGCCTTAAAACTTTTTCCATCGCTTCCGGGAAGTTGTTCATTTAAAACTTCTCTTATTTGAGCTGTTGTTTCACATTCAATAAGGTAGGGATTTAAATCTCGAATATATATTGCACTTTTTCCAAGTTCAAATTCAGGATTAACACCATTTAAATAAAAACCAATATCATTTAATATTTCTTCGAAGGGTAAAACTATTTTAACATAATTTTTATTTTTCATCATCTTCTTATTTATTTCTAAAGTATTTGTTTTTGGATAAACATAAACTAAGGGTGATGGGCAAGGAGATTGATTTAGATAAGTTTCATTAAAAAGATTAAATTCAGGATAATCCATTGGCTCAGACCATTTATATGTTTCTTCAGATACATCATTCAATAAAGCTACATTATCTTTCCACTGATAAAATAAATGGCTAACAATTCTATTAACAATTAATGTTTTTCCCGTTCCAGAACTTCCTACAACTGCGGATGAAAAAACTTCTTCTTCTTTAGGGATACAACAAATACTCCCATCTTCACATAATAATATAGGAATATCTTGAATTTTAATTGTTTCATATCTATCCTTTTCATCTATAAATGTTGGATTTTTTATAACCTTTGCTAATGCTGCCCCTAATGCCATCTAATCAATAACCTCGTAAGACAAAGGTTCTATAATTTCATAATAATCTTTTTTTAATTTAGAAAGAAAAGATATTGCAAGAATTAAACAAATTATAGAAATTATTATATTCCCTACTCGAGTCATATCTGAAATAAAAAATAAAATACTTAAGATAATCATAAAAATTCCAATACTAGTTTTAAAAACTTTTCTTTTACCATAATTTACTTTAATTTTCATTTTAATAATAAATCCAGTCTGTACAAGTTTTATTTATTTGTATGCAGGACCCATGAAGTTTTAATTTTCTATTTGCTATATCAATCTCAAGATAATGATTTTGTGGAAGTTTTCTTATTTCTTTAGAATCTTCATCCGAAGGAATATCTTCATGTCTTAAATAATAAACATACTTTTGTCTTGGAGAAAATCTTTCTTTTTTATCAATTGGTTTCCCATACATAATTATTCCTGTACCAGATAAAAAATCTAGTTCTGTTGGGGGTTCAATAATTTTAATATTTGGAGTTACTTCTTTTTTTCTTAATAGGTCGTGAGTGATTTCAGGGCATTCAAATATAATATTAAATTCTCCTTCAAACATATTAACAGAATTTCCTTCGTCGTCAAAAATTTTTTCCATTTGTATTTAGTGATAAATTAAATTTATATTCTTACTTAGGAAAGAGTCTTTATAAATGTTTTTATTTTTCAGAAATAAATTAATTACTTTTTACATTTCTATTTTCATTTGCATGATAAAATTTATGACAGGAAAAACATACTACTTTGCAGTTTCTATGTTCGTAGGTTCCACCCTCCCAATTTCTTCTAATACGATGTATTTCTAATTCTTCAATTTTTTTAATTTCAAAAACATATTCAATAATTCAAAAATTCATTCCTTACTTTCTTATTTTAATTTCAATTTTACTAATCACTTTAGAAAAAAAGAAATTCGCAGCACTTTTAGCTTTTTCACTAACAGGAATTCTCGGTTACTTAGTTTTAAATATGAATTTTCTCAAAGAACCAATTCTTCCCTTACTAACAGGACTTTTCGGAGCTTCAATGTTAATTATAAGTATAAAAAATAAAATAAAAATTCCAAAACAAAAAATAGTAAACCCAAAAATAAATTTCTTCAGACCATTAATTGGAGCCGTCATCGCATCTCCTTTATGTAGTTTTTTCCCAGGTCTTGGTTCAGGACAAGCTGCAATAATCGGAAATATGATTTCAAAAACAAATAGAAAAGATTTCCTTTTTCTGCTCGGTGCAACAAATACTTTATTTATAATAAAATAGATTAGATTAATATAAAATAAACTTACTCATTTAATAATTTATTCAAAATATCTATTTATTTAATTCTAATTCTAAATCTTTTCTTTTTTCTTCGATTGAAAAAAACCTTAATAAACCAATTATTAAAAAAATCAATCCAATTATAAATTCTAAACTAATTATAAAAAAACCATTACCAACACTCCCATAAATTATAGAAAAAATAATTAAACCAAGGCCTATTAAAATCAAAATCTTAAAAAAAATTGCAAGTGAAATTGCTAAAGAATTGGGAAAACATAGAAGTGCTGTGAGTAGAGTTCTTTTAGATATGCAAAAAATAGGGTTTGTGAACTGCTTGAATTCTGAGGATAAGAGTTTTAGATGTTATATGAAAAAATAGGAAAATCTATAAGGAATTCTTCCGTGTGTAAAGTATGATAAAAATATCTATCACAAAAGAAGAAATAGAAAAATGCAGAAAATTTGCATCAGAAGTAGTAGGGAAAACTTATGATAGATTTAAACAAAGCGATAATGAAAGAGAAAATAGGATTTTTTTTGGAAAATTGGGAGAACTTCTTTTTTTGAAATTACTAAATTCAAGAGGGGTTAATCCCAATTTTAAACAGATGTTTGAAATATGGGATAGTGAAAATAGGGGGGATGATTTTGATTTTGAAACTAAAGAAAATAAAAGAGTTGATATAAAGACTGCATATAAAGAAAATCATAAATTACTAATGGTTGGTGAAGAACAATTTGAAAAGAATAAAGTTGAAATTTATGTTGGTGTAAAAATTAATAAAGAAATTACTGAAATAGAAATCTTTGGTTTTTGTTCAAAAGATGAATTAGCTAAAAATAAGAAAAGAGATTTTGGAGAAGGTCTTGCTTATTGGAGACCTTTAACTTCTTTAGAAGATATAGAAATTTTAATTAAACAATTCTAATTTAACATTAATTTTATCTGTTTTGCTATAGCATTAGATAATCTTGGGGGAACTGCATTTCCTACTTGTCTATTTTGTGAAGAAGTATTTCCAACAAACTCAAAATTATCTGGAAAAGTTTGTATTCTTGCTCCTTCTCTCACCGTTAATGTTCTATGTTCTATTGGATGAATCACATACCCTACCGTTGGAGTATCAAATCGAGTCATAATTGTTTTTGAAGGTTTTTTTGAATTTAATCTTCCATAAGCACCACTATGAACAGATTTTGTTTGCAATTCTTTTGGAAGAGATTGCCAGTTTTTTCCTTGTTTAATCAACTTAACTCTTTTCAAAGTTATTCCAGATAGTTCTCTTAGATTATGATTTAATTCTGGTATATTCTTTAAGGCTTCTCCAACAGAGATATATCTCTCCGGTGAATGAGTTATATTTGGGAATAAATTTTTTCTATTGATTCTATTTGCAACAAATAAAACTCTTTCTCTCAATTGGGGAACTCCATAATCTGCAGCGTTCAAAATTTTATAATCAACTACATACCCTAATTTTTCAAAGTCCTTTAAAATAGTCTCTTTTATTTTTCCACCATGGCTCGAGAGAATGCCTTTCACGTTTTCAATTATTGCAATTTTAGGTTTTAAAATTTTTGCTATCCTCATAAATTCCTTGAATAAAAAATGCCTCTCATCAAGATTATTATCAATATTGGTTCTTATTCTATTTCCTGCCATAGAAAAAGATTGACATGGCACACCTCCAACAAGAACATCAACTTTTTTATTTCTTAAGATTTGATTCAGTTCCTTCTTTTTTAATTGCTTTATATCTTTTTTAAAAAAAGGAATATTCGGATGGTTTTTTCTAAAAGTTTCTTCAACCTTCTCATCTATATCGCTTGCTAACAAAAGTTTAAAGTTTTCTTGCTGAAAACCAAGAGATAACCCTCCAACACCAGAAAATAAATCTACAATAGTATATTTTTTAGAGGCATCGCCAGTATTAGAAAAATTAAGCATGTCATTATCCACCTCCTTTTTTTTAGTAGTATTAAGATGATTTTGAGGTTTTAAAATCTTATTGTTCATTTTGCCCCAATCCCCTTTTCTAAAAATTTAATTGCTCTTTCTCTTTTAGCAGGACTTAAACCTTTAAATTGTTTTTCAAATTTTAAATCTTCTTCAGATGTTTCTATGCTCTCAACTTTACTAATATCTATATCATCAAAAGTTTTAATTTCTGAATCTTCTGAAGATGCGAAATGTAACATCTTTTTAAGATAAGTTAAATAACTCATAGTAATTGTTACATTCTCTCCATTTTCTTCTTCTATTTTAATTAACTTTCTTAGAACATCTGCTTTCCAATATTTTCCCATCATTCCTTTCCTCCAGATAAGGCGTCTAATCTTTTCTTTTGTTTCTTAGTAAGTCTTCTTAAAAGTCTTAAAGTATATCTTTTTACGGCTTTGTAACTATCTTCATAAGTCTTTGCTCCACTTTCTCCAACACCTAAATCTAACTCCAAATCATCTTCAAGATTATTTATTAATTGAGATAATATTGAATAAAAATCTTTTTCTCTTTTAATTACTTGATTATTTAAAATCTCTTTTTTTATTTCTTTAGTTTCTTCAAATTTATCATAAAGAGTTTCGTTTTTACCTGTAACACAAATTTCAGCCTTTGAGATTTGGGGGAGATTAAAATTATCTTTAACAAATTCTTTTTCTATAAACTTAATCATTCTTCTCTACCTCTTAACAAGTCCAATTTCTTTTTCCAAGTTCCATCATTAATTTCTTTATATTCCTCAGGACTACCAATTCCAACATCTCCCTCTTCATTAAAATAAAAATTCACCCTTCCTGAACTAAGAGGTTCTACTTGTTTATTATTTTGAAAATAATTATTTAATCCATGTAAACTTACTACCAAAGCAATTAGAGAAATCCCTAAAGCTAATAAATATAATTTATTCATTTTGATTCTCCTGTGTCCATTTGTTATTCATTTTGTAACTTTTCCTTGTTTTTATAATTAAGAGTTCTCCCAATTGCCTTTGTAACAAAATTCATTATCTTTGGTCTTAATGAAAAACCCAAATCTGTTCCCTCATAACATTCTAAAATCATTAAATTAATTTCTTTCTCTACTTTATTATATATTTCTCCGTCTTTCATTTTTGATATTCCTTATATTTAATTTCTCCCCTCTTTTCTCCATTGCTTGCGATTAATATTTTTGAGAAGATTTTATTTTCTAAATACCAATCACATTTTTCTTTTTCTTCTTTATTGAGCTTTCCATTTGATTTTGATTCAACTCCAATAATCTCATAAAGTTCAAATGCTCCTCCGATTCCAACTGCTTGTTTAAAGGAAATAAAGTCTGGAAATCCTGCGCCCAACATCATTGGCTTTCCTGCGCCCAAGAATTTATTTTTAACTTTTACTAATCTCGCAGGAGGACAATAAACATTATTTCCTTTCTTATCACTCCAATCTTCATTTTCAAACTCCACATTATTAGACCATTTATCAACAATCCAACCTTTGCTTTCTAAGTTTGCTCTAACCTTCAATTCAAAACGAGCACCTGCTTGTCTATTCTTTTTTCCTTGCTTTACTTTAATTGGATTTTTTAATTTCATTTTAAATTATGGCTACACATAGCTATTTCTTTTATTGTTTTCATCTTTTTATTCATCTCTTTAAATTCCATTCTAATTTCCACAATATAATTTATTAATTTTTCACGAGTCATTGCCCTTATATCTATTAAATTGATTTTATTTATATTCATCTTTATTTTCCATTTTATTTTTTTCTATTTTTTCTTTTATTTCTCTTTCTGCTTTTTCCATCTTTTCTTTTGTTGTAAAATGTCTTTTAAATTTTATTGGCATTTTAAATTTCAACCTCATTATCTTCAAATTTAACAACATCGGAAATCATATTTGTACATAATTCTAAACAGCTATAATCTTTCCTTTCACACTCATAAGTGCATTCTTCAAATAATTCTACCAAAGTATAAGTATTTGTTGCATCAATTAATTTTCCACCATCAACACAAATAAATTCTTTTGGTTCATCTAAATTAAATAATAAAATAAATAATATTCCACATAAAACTATTATTAAAAACCACATTTGTATATTCTCTTGAGTCCAAAATTTCTTTTTAGTCATTTTATTTTTTTAATTCTGGAAGATTTTGTTCGGGAACATATGGGATTAAAACAATCATGCTTCCATCATCTTTTTTAATTTCAACATATCCTTGTCCTTCAATAACACTTATCAAAGCCTTAATAGTAAGTTCCCTTCCTTCATTAACTTTTTCATCATACTTCTCATTTAATTTTCCCTTAAAATATCCTCCAAGCATTATAGAAATTAAAATTAAAATTATAATTCCCAAAACAATTACTAATTTATTATTCATTTTTTTTCTCCTTCTTTTTTAAAATCCAAATTTTAAATTTACTATTTCCACGAATGAATGATTGCTTAGATTCTATAACATCTGTTTCTGTTTCCATTTCTAATAATTTTATTTTTGCTGTTCCAAATTGTATTCCAGCCTCGTGCTGTAAGGAAGAAATTGTAGCAAATCCATCTCTTAAAATTAAATTTGTAATAACTTCTCTCATTTTTACCTGTGAATAACATGTCATTTTATTTTTTATTTGCTCATTGATTGGAGTATTCAAAAATTTTGCCCGAAAATCAGTCAATATATAGTTATTCGGTATGACGAATATCTATCCAATTTTTTTCAGTTTTTGGGCCATCTAATTTAATTCTTGAATTTGCTTTATCAACTAAAAGAAGTGTATTTCTTGGAACACCAATTTTTCTTCTACCATTTCTTTCTAAAATTGCTTTACTTATTTTAAATTTTTTAACATCTCCATCTTTTTTAAGAATTGCAACAATATCTAAATTAAACTTTTTTAAAATTATTGCTTGAGTTGTTGGTTTTAAAATTTTTATTTCAGGTTCATATAAAATCTCAGAATCATTTATACAAAATTCTATCATTGGGTTCTTAAAAAAAATTTCTTGATTTTCTGGGATAATAAATGAATCATCATAATTAATTATAGAAAAAATTGGTATTTCATTTCTACCTAAAATCTTTTCTTTAATTAATCTCGCAGTATGATTAAATTCAAAATCTATTTTCATTTTTGTTTCACCTCAAATCCTAATATTTTACAACACCATTCAATATATTTTACTCCATCTCCATTTGCAACCCAAAAATAATTAACATCATTATATCTTGCCTTGAAGGCTTGAGGAATTCTTTCTAAAAATTGTCTATGCTTAGCAATAATATGATTATGTATAGCATCTCTTTCACTTTCAGACATTGCTAAAACAACTCCAGAAACTGTTTGATTTAATATGCCTAATTTTTGTAATTTTTGAGCAGCTCGAAATACATTACTTCTATCCATATCTACTTTGTAATATTCAATCATTTTATTTTGTAGTTCAGTAATTGATACTGGCTGATTCATTTTTATAAAAATTAAAACCTTAGATAGCATTTTACTTTTATCGCCATCGTCGGAAAACATCTTTTTATTTATTTGTTCAGTTAGTTTATCATCTTTTTTCACTGCAGGTAAATTTATATCAAAATCCATTTTTTATTATTATTATTAATTTAATATCCAGTAAGTTGCTAATTCACCAGCTTTTTCACATTTAATTAGTTTTTGTTTTTTCATTTCTTCAAGTATAATTTTTAAGGAATTATAATTTATTCCAGTAATTGCTGAGAGTCTTGCCGTCGGTAACTTCCCAAAATCTTTTAAAGTTTTTATTATTTTTTGTTCGTGTTCTTTATTATTTTCCATCTTTTGTAAAATATATAATACATAATACTATTTAAGTGTTTTGGTTTTTCTATATTTTCTCCATTTATTTATCATTTTTGAATAACCATCAACTATCAACAACCATAAATTATATTATTATTATTATTATTGATTATCTTATTTATTTTTAATTATATATTATATGAAAAGAAGGAAAGTGATTAACAATAATAGTGGGTAATCACTTTATTTGAAAATTTCTTCTGAGCACCGTGAGGGATTGTTGAGTGAGTGTTGAGTGAGAGAGTATTGAGTAATTGTTGAGTGAGTGTTGATAGTCATTCACTTTATCTCTCCAAATTCCACAAAATGAGCCTTTTTTTTATTAGAGTGAGTATAACAACAATTATCACATTTTATTTCATCTTCTTCATTAAATTTTATTTTTGAACTATTACAAATAGGACATTTTTTAATTTTATTCATTTTTTTTAATTTAAACAATAAATCTCTTAATATAATTGTTTAGTGGGTGTCTTTCCCGTTTTTCACAAGATAATTCACTAGAGGTGCCAATCTGCCTCAATTTAGGATTATCACAGATAGGGCACTTGTTTATTTTTTTCATCATTTTAATTATTATCCAAGTTGAGGATATTCTTCTTCATCTGAATCTAATTCCAGTTCATCCAAAACTTTATCAAATTCGTCAGGTTCATACATATTTATTTAAGGAAATTATACTTTATATATTTTATTAAGAAATAGTAGCCCGCAGTATCCTTGTTCTCTACGGGCCTTTTAAATTAAAACAAAATATAGTTTAAAAGGCTTATTTATTAAAGATATAGATTAAGAATTCTAATTTAATTACTTAACTTAATTTTTCTTTTTAAAAAATATAATCTAATAAATAGTCCAATAATGATTAAAGAAAGAAATCCTACAAAATAAAATATTCCTTTTGGAATTTTTTTAACAATTTTATTTGGAATAAAATTAATTGGTTCAATGTCTTTATATTTCACAATGTTTCTATCCCTATAGATTGTGTTATTTTTTTCAACATATTTTGTTCTACTTCCACCACCACCTCCACCAACTTGAACTTCCACAATTACCTCTTTAGTTTGTTCTTCTATTAATAAAATACTAAACGAATCTTCTTGGAACATCACATCTAAACATATTGTTATATTTTTTCCTTCTTGAGTTATATTAATTCCATCAAGCGAACTTGAATTTCCACTTGCTGTCCAGAATATTTGATTTCCAGTTTCTATCTCTAGTATTTCACAAGCTCCAGCATCTATTGTTAATGCACTTGCTAAACTAATTAAAAATATTCCTAAGATTATTGTTGTTGTTATATTTTTCATTTGGTTCTTTTTTTGTTTTGTCATTTTTTCTCCGTTGAGTTTTAAGTCCTCTCGACTTTTTCTGAAAATAAAAAAAAATAAAAAAAAATAAAAATTTGATTTATGCTAATCTTGCTATGTTTGCTATTCCAGAATATTCTCCTTCAAGTAAACCTGCATCAATTATTGAAACTGGTGTAACAAATAAAGTTTGTCCTGAGTAAATAGTTATTTCCTCATCTGAATGTTGAATTAATTCTGTTTCAAATAAAAATTCATTTGCTCTTGACCAATCAATTACTCCTTCTGTTAAGGAATCGCTTGGAACATACCAAATTTTTGCTCCGAAAGGTGTTGTAGGATATTCTAAAGAGTAATCATTCAAATCAGCATTTTCATCATCTACTGCTGGTAAGTTTCCTAAAACATCTTCAATTAAAACAGCTTCTCCTGGGTTTGCAAATCTATCATCATTATCTGCGTAGTAAATTAAAACATAGTTTTCTAATTCTCCTTCAACAACTTCTGCTGAAAAAGAATCTCCAACAATAGTATATTCTACAACCACTTCATCTCCATCAACAAGTAAATCCCATTTATCTAAATCAAAATCAACAACCTTTTGTGCAAGAGTTAATTCTGAAACATACTTTGTTTCTACTCCTACATCATTTTCTGATGTTAAACTCATCAAAGCATTCATACTTAAATCGTTTTCTAATTCTACTTCACTTCCATAACATTCAGAACCAATGTCACATGAAATTTCTTGAAATTCTTCTCCATTAATATTTACTTGATTCCCATTAAAGACAAGTTCTTGAGAAAATAAATAACCAACTACTCCTGCTGTAACTAAACAAATTGCAAACAAACCAACAAATCCTGTTAATATTTTTTTGTTTTTCATTTTATACCTCCTTTCAATTTTATGTAGAATTTTATTTTTTTATTCATTTTATTTTTAATTTATTTTTTAACTCTCGTCTAAGAACTTCATCATAAGTTTCTCTTTTATATTTTTTTTTAGAATCCAAATATTTTTTAATATCTTCACCCACTTTTATTGGTTTAGTTACCATCATTTATCTTAGTAACTATCCTTTATAAAGATTTCTATTATTTTGGAATTAAAGGAAATAAGATTATAAACCCCGGGGAGATTCTTCAAGACAACAAAATAGTAGACCCAAAGCCTCTCCTGGGAAAAAAGAGGTGGATATTAAAAGGAATATATAATATTTAAATCTTTCGGTGAATTTTTTTATGACATTCTTGACATAGTAATAAACAATCACTAATTTTTTTAGTATATCTTTTATGATGTATCTCTAAATTTTTTTTAGAATTACATAATTGGCAACCACCATATTTTTCTAATAAAATTAGGAAGTGATTTTTTTGACTATAATGTTGGAAATATTTTTTTTTATTATAATTTTTTAATTTTCTTCTTTTTTTATCATATTCTTTTTTTATTTCCTTATGGGTTTTATCATATTTTCTTTGATAAATAATTCTTTTTTCCCTATTTTTATAATAATTTAATCTAGCTTTTGTTTTATCTTTGTAAGGCATAAGGGTAAAAAGTGAGTAATCTTTATAAATGTTTTGGTTTTTTTGAGATTATTTTTGGATAAGATGCCATTATTTATTTTCTTTTATTAATTTCTTAACTTCTTCTTCAGACAAGCCATTTAATTTTTTACCTAATTTTTTATATAAAGCAATCCTTTGCGTTTCTTCCCAATCTCCTGTCATTAAGTAATCAAATAATTTTCCCATTATTCTAAAACCTCAATTTTAATTTTTCTTCCAATAAATTTTGTTGGAAAATAAACAACCCCAGTATATTTTGTTTGTTTTCTGTTACATTTTTGTTTAGGTCTTACTCCAATTTTTTTAAACATAACTTGCTCTACTTTTTTTGGTATTCCAGAAGTCATTTTTTAACACTCCTATTTTCAACATAATTAATTACTAAGTTCATTATACCAACAATAATTAAAATTATTCCCCATATTATTTTGCCAAAATATAAATTTACTAATCCAATAAAGATACATAATAAACCAATTACTAAACTAAATTTTGCTTTCATTTGAATTCTCTCCATTTCTCCTTGTTTTTTCATTTTAATATTAATTGTATATCCTTTATTTTATTTAATAGTTGAGAATATCCTCCACGATAGAGAATAACTTTATAATAATCTAACAATCTAAATATTAGATTTAATTGAGTATGAAGGTATCTATCGGAGAAGATGTCATCCCATTCTTGATTATAAACCATTTCACCAATCTCTCTTGTTGGAATTTTTTCTCCAGTATCTAATTTATTAATACAAATTAAAACTTCATTAACTTCTTGTTTGCTTATTTCTCTTTTTATTTCTCTTGGGAGAGAATCTTGGTCTGGTTTTTGGTGGGTTATTACAATAAATTTATCTGGTTTAGTGATTATTTTAATATCACTTTTCCCTTTCCATCCTTCTAAATTAACTTGGGCAATCTCTTCAAATTCTAAATATTTTTTATAAAAGTGTTGTATTAAAAAGGTTACATCCAAGTTTCCTTCTTTTCTTGCATCTTTCATTTTTTGAAGGAGATAAGTCTTAAATGTTTTTGATTTTCCCCTTTTCTTAAAAAGAGATAAATCTAATTTAGATTCTTCAACTTCTTTTTCAATTTTTTCTACTTGTCTTACTATTTTTTCAACCATAAAATTACCTCAAATAAAGTATAAATAAAAATAATAAATAATCCAAAAAGACCAACAACCAAATCAAAAATACAGATTAAAATGCTAATTATGATTAAGCCTATTCTGAATAATATTCCTTTTAAATTATATTTTGTCCATTCCATTTAATTCGTTTTGAGCAGTTATAATCTCTTTTTTTATTTCTTTAGTTTCTTCAAATTTATCATAAAGAGTTTCGTTTTTACCTGTAACACAAATTTCAGCCTTTGAGATTTGGGGGAGATTAAAATTATCTTTAACAAATTCTTTTACATAAGACATTATTCTTTCTTCATTTTCTGGGGTATCAACCTTAATACTAATTACTGCTCTCATTAACAACCAGTCTCCTTTCTTAATTCTTTAATTTCTAAAATACCATTAATTTTCTTCCCATTAATTATCCAAGAAGGAACTCTCGCAATATTACTATCCACACAATCTTGAGTATCTTTAATACAATCAATAATATTTAAATATTCCACATACTCTCCAAATAATTCTTTTTGAGTAATACAATGAGGACATCCTATATTAACAAATAGGATTGAGTTATCTCCAATACATTCAGTAAGTTCTTTTGTAATATCTTTGTTTGTGTTATCTTTAAAAATAATTACCATTAATGAAAATAATAATATTATAAAGATTATTATAAATGTTATATAACTTTTTTTTATTATTTTTTTATTCATTTTTATATTTGTTTAAATTTAAATTTAAATGATGTTTGTTGGTCAAGAACAACATATCCTTCTTCATTAGACCAAATTGCTATTGCGTGTTTTTTTGTAAGTGTTGAATTTTCAGAAGTTGTAAATACAAACTTTTTTGAATAGAAACCTAATTCATCTCCAATTTCTTCATAGAGTTCAGCATATTGCTTACATACTCCACCTTCTTCTTTTAGTTCTTCCCAAGTCATATCTCTTCCAATATTTGAAATATTATAATAAAAATTAGCATGAACTATACTTTTAGCACACATTCCTGCATCAAATATAGATTTGTTTTTACAAGCATTAATTATATCATTTTCATTTATTTCAGACATTGTTTTTTCTGAAATATTTAAATCAGAAAGAATCATAAATAAAAAATAAAAAATAATTGTTAAAATAATCCCAAAAAATAATCCCCATCTAAATTCTGATTTTAATTTCTTTTCATTTTTTCTATTTATTTTTCTAATATTAATTTTTTTCATTTTTCTATACAATGTAATTTATAATATAAATAGATTTTATCCGAGCTAAAACATTGACCAAACCCAAAAGTAGTTGTTGTTGAAGGCAAACAATCTCCACTCATAATAAACAAATCAATTTTTTCACAATCATAATCTGAAATCTCGTGATATTCTGTAAAATAAGATGCAAGAATATAGGAAATAAAAAGTATTCCTATTACTGAGATACTTATTATTATAAATATTTTTTTATTTTTTTTATTCATTTTTAGTTTTAAATTCCAAATTTATTTCTAATCTTTTTGCTTGTTCCATTAATTCTTTAAGGCAAATATCCTTTAAATCTTTTTCTAAATGCTTATCCCAGACTATTAACCAATTTCCTTCTTCTGTCCAATAGTGGTGGGCTATTACTTTCCCTTGATAAGTTATTAAATTTATTTCTTCCATTTTATATTAAAAAATATTTATACATCCAATACCCTCCTTCTTTTTTATAATTATGAAGTATCTCCCCTCTTTCTCTTAATTTTTTTAAACAAGCAGTGCAAGTTATATCAAGAAATTTATTTATTTCTCCCGAAGTGAATTTTTTCCCCTTATTTTTTTCAAGCAACTTAATTATATCTCCTTGTGTGATTTTCTTTTTCCTCCACTCATTTTATTATAAATACCTCATATTTATTTTTATTATCGTAACATACGCATAAATCATTGATATTCATTTTACCATTTTTTATCATTCCAGAGAATTTTATTTCTTTTTCATCACAACTTTTTATACATTTATTTTTTGAGATGTTTTCTAAAATAATTCCATAAATAACAAAAACGGCTAAGGTAAAAAAGAAAATACATACAAAAATAATCTCAATATATTTC
>Ga0222658_1000093_pt1 | contig 53545 bp, 65 predicted proteins | sample AntAcemetagen476_FD_179830 | JGI IMG/M metagenome (GOLD analysis project Ga0222658, IMG submission 179830) | Saline water microbial communities from Ace Lake, Antarctica - #476 | ecosystem: Environmental > Aquatic > Non-marine Saline and Alkaline > Saline | place: Antarctica: Ace Lake... | reverse complement strand
AAGGTGGTAGAGGTAGAGCTGGTTCTTTCAAACATAAGTCTGTTAAATATGCATCAGTTACTGGTAAAAGAAAATTAATGAAACCAAGACTGAAGGCTAAAGATAAAATTTTATCAATTACAATTAAAGATTTATTATTATTAATTAAAGACAATACAGAAGTTAATCTAAAAGAACTTGGATATCATAAAGTTCTTGGAACAGGAAATATTACAAAAGCAATTACACTAAAGAATGCAATGGTTACTAAAATAGCAAAAATTAAGATTGAATCTGCTGGAGGTAAGATTGAATGAGTTTCTATGCTTTGATGCAAAGAATTTTACCCTCTGTAAAAGATCCTGCTAGGGTACCAGCCATAAAACAAAAATTAATATGGACTGGAATAGTTTTAGCAATGTTCTTTATACTTGGTACAATTAAGTTAATAGGCGTAGCTCCAGAAGCTTTACTTCAGTTAGAATATTTCCAAATGATTATGGCAAGTCAATTAGGTACCTTAATTAGTTTAGGTATTGGTCCTATTGTACTGTCTTCCATTATATTACAGTTATTAGTTGGTGTTAAATTAATAAATTTAAATTTTTCAGATCCAAATGATAGAGCAAAATTTAGTTTACTACAAAAAATATTTGCAATTGTTTTATCAGTTGTAGAAGCAGTTGTTGCAGTTAGTGTTGGTATGTTAGTACCATTACCAGGAATGGCTTTGTTTGTAGTCATTCAGGTGGCGCTAGGTTCAATAGTGTTGTTATATTTAGATGAGGTAGTAAGCAAGTATGGTATTGGTTCAGGAATTGGATTATTTATTGCTGCTGGTGTTTCACAGGCAATCCTGTGGAGAATTTTTAGTTTACCATCTGTTGCAGCAGGAACTGGTGGGCTGTTATTTATGGCAGTTGAGTTCCTAAAGACAGGTGCAATGATTCAATTACTATCAAGTGTGTTACTCCCGATATTAGTTACATTCTTAGTGTTCTTCATAGTTGTTTATGTTGAAGGAATGCATGTGAATATTCCCCTCACGGTGGGGCGGAGTGGTATGGGTGCCAAATACCCAGTAAAGTTATTATATGTATCAAATATGCCAGTAATTCTTGCAGCAACATTGTTTGCAAATGTTGCATTGTTTGTAAATCTTGCAAAAGGTTCATTTTTAGAGAATATTATGTTCAAAGTTGCAGAATTTCTGACGCCGCAGTATGGTTTGTTAGAAAGCACGATATTAGGTGGTGCGACCTTTGGAATGTGGGGACAAGCACTAATATACATGGTAATATTTGTAGCAGCCTGTGTGTTATTTGGTAAGTTTTGGGTACAAGTTGGTGGTCAGAACTCAGAAGCAGTTGCTAAACAATTACAAAGCTCAGGTATGTCAATACCAGGGTTTAGAAGAGATGAAAGGGTGTTAACAACAGTTCTAAAAAGATATATACCAGTAATCACAATTTTAGGTTCTATCTTTGTAGGGTTATTAGCATTTTTATCAGATCTAACAGGTGCAATTGGTTCAGGAATTGGTATCCTATTAACAGTAGGTATTGTATATAGATTCTATGAACAATTAGCAAAAGATCAAATGTTTGAGTCTAGTTCGTTTATGAAACAGCTAGCAGGTAAAAAGTGAAGAGGTAAGTTAATATGTTTGAAGCTCCATTATTGAATATATGGTTTGATATGATAATAATTGTGTTAGTATTCGCAGTTTTAAATAAATTAGTTCAGCATTTAACAATTGATCCTAAACATTATTTTTATGTTAAAAAGAAAGGGAAAGATATAAACAGAGAGATAAAAGAACTTTCAAAACAACAAAAAATGGCAGAAGTAAAAGAAAAGCAAAAAGAAGCATTTAAGATGGTTGGTGAACAGTTTAAGATGACCAAGAAGTCTATGTTTGTAATGCTAATAATTGCATTTCCTTTACTATGGTTTGTTAAAAAATACTACGGAGAATTAGTGTATAATTTTAGTATGTTTACAGTAAATGGTTTCTGGGCATATGTTATCCTAGGTGTTATTATCTCAATGATAATAAGTGGAATCTATGATAAGGTATTAATTAAGAAGTACTACCCAAAAGGAACAACTGCTGTGACTGAAACAAAATAGCATTTATAAGGTGAAGTAATATGCCAAGTCCAAATAAGAAATATAGAAAACATAAAGTTGTAAAAACACCAGGTGGAAGAGCATCTAGGTTAGTTAAGAAAAAGAAAACTAGTAAACATGTCTGTGCATTAACTAAAAAACCATTACATGGAATGCCACATGGAAAAAGAGTTTTTGAAGTTGCAAAACTAACAAAAACACAAAGAAGACCAGAGAACCCACTAGCTTCAATGTTATCTCCAATTATTAGGAAGGAGCTTTACCTACAAGCAGTTATGCTAAAATATAATATCTTAACAAAAGATGAAATAGATTTTAGATATAAAAAATATATAGATATGATTATTAATAAAATTGAATAAGTGATTTATTATGGGTATACTTAAAATAGGAAAAGAATGTATTCTTATACAAGGTAAGAACTTTGGTAAGAAAATAAAAATTGAAAAAGTTCAAGGTAATAATGTTTATTACAAAGAAAAGGATAAAGAAAAGAAAGTTGGAATATATCATGTATTCCCATTATAAAATTTAAAAAAGTGTATTAAATATGGCTAAAGCAAAAAAAGGAAATAAATCAAACACCAAAGGTGGAAAAGGTAAAGGTAATAAAAAACCACAGAAACAAAATAGAAAGAAAAAAGATAACTTTGTGGTTAAGTCTAATAAACCTGAAAGAATTGTTAAGAAACAAAGAGCAGCACCTACTCATTTAGATCTTTCTAAAGAGAGTGAGGATTTCAGACATGTTGTTAGAATTAGTAACACAGATATTCCTGGATATTTATCAATTGCAAAAGGACTACCTACAATCTATGGTGTCAATAAAAGAATTGCTGAAATAATAAATGGGGTTTTTGAAAAGAAAACTAATAAGAAAATTAACAAAGTTGGTTATATAACTGATGAAGAAGTAAAAATATTAGATAATATTATTGAAAACCTAGACAAAGAAGTGCCAAGTTGGTTATTAAATAGAGCAAAATCAATAGATGGAAAAACCACACACCTAATTATGGCTGACCTTAAGTTATCCCTAAGAAGAGAATTCCAAAGATTAGGAAAAATTAAAAGCTACAGAGGACTAAGATTGCAATGGGGATTACCAGTTAGAGGTCAAAAAACTAAATCAACATTTAGAAAAGGCGGAGCTGTTGGTGTTTCTAAAAAGAAAAAATAAATATTTAAAAATGTGAATAATTATGGGTGACCCAAAAAGACTAAACAGATTGTATGATATTCCAAGAATGAAATGGAATAAACAGAAAATAAAATCAGATAAGAAATTAACTGAAGAATACGGATTAAGAACAAAGAAAGAAATCTGGAAAGCAGAAACTGAAGTTAGGAAGTTCAGAAAAAGAGCTAGATTATTACTTGCTGGTGGAGTTGATGATTATAGCACAAGAAAAGACGAGCTTCTTGGTAAACTTGTAAGACTTGGTATATTAACTAAAGAACATAAAGTTGAAGATGTTCTAAAACTAAATGTTACAGATATGTTAGATAGAAGACTACAAACTTTAGTATTTAGAAAAGGACTAGCAATGACATCAAATCAAGCTAGACAATTAATTACACATGGGCATATTGCAGTAAATGGAAAGAAAAGAACAGTGCCAGGATCACTAATAATCTCAAGTGAATCAGTATCCTATACAAACACAAAAATTAAAAACGAAATTGAGAAAGCTACAGAATCAAAAGGAAAACCAGTAGTCAAAGATAAACCAAAAGATGAACCTAAACCAGAAAGCAAGGTTGAGGAGAAAAAGGAGTGATTATAAATGGCTACAGAAAAAATTGGAATTGTAAATATTTACGCAACTAGAAATAATACTAATGTAGTTTTAACTGATGAGACAGGTGCAGAAGTTATTGCAAAATCCTCAGGTGGACAATTAACAAAGTCACAACATAAAGAAGGTTCACCATACATTGCAATGAAGATCGGACAAACTATCTCTGAGAAAGCAAAAGAAAGAGGCATTAGAGAAGTTGATGTTAAAATAAGAGCCCCAGGCGGTAATCTTTATAATAATCCTGGACAAGGAGCAGAACCTGCACTTAAGTCACTAACCAGACATGGATTAAAAATTAGAAGTATATTAAATACTACACCTATCCCACATGATGGATGTAGAAAGAAAAGAACACATAGAAGAAAGAAATAATTTGTGATATATATGGTAAAAATTAAGTTTTTGGATAAATATAAAAAAACATATAGATATTTAATAGAGAATACTGAACACACATCATTAAACTCTATTAGAAGAATAATAAGTTATTTACTTCCAATTTATGCAATTGATGAAGTAGATTTCTTTGAGAATGATTCTTGTGTTATTGATGAGATGTTAGCTAATAGAATTGGACTTTGTCCAATCAAAACACCATCTATTACTACTGGTAAGAAAGTTACATTTAAGATAGATAAAAAAGGGCCTTGTACTGTTTACTCTGAAGATATGATATCTTCTGATAAGGATATAGAAATGGTTTATAATACAATTCCATTAACAAAATTAAATGAAAATGAGAATATTGTACTTGAGGCCTTTGCTGGTCTTGGTATAGGTAAAGAGCATGTTAAGTATAGCCCTGCAATTGTATCATATGCTAATCTTTTTGAACTTGATGTTCCAAGAGCTTGTGAGAGTTGTAAAAAGTTATTTGAAAAATGTTCTAAAAATGCAATTAAATCAGAAACTAGTAAAAAAATAATATTAAATCCAAGTGATTATGATTTATGCCATGCACAAGCAGAAAAATGCGATAAGAAGTGTTTTAAACTTAGTAATATTAATAATTATATACTTACTATTGAATTAATTGGACAATGCTCAATTAAAGACCTACTTAAGTTAAGTAGTAGATATATAAAAGAATACACAGGTGTTTTAAAGAAAAAGATTAAGTAAAAATGAAATTTAAAAGGGTTTTACAAAAAACCTCAAAGTATTAAGCTGGGGTTCCCGAGTGGTCAAAGGGGCAGGACTTAAGATCCTGTGCTTAGTGCTTCGCAGGTTCGAATCCTGCCCCCAGCATTTAACCTAATGAAGGTGTTGAATATGACAGTTAAAAAAGATTTAAAAAATATAGAAAAGAAAGAAGTAATAGATAATTTGTATAGTGCATACAGAGAAAATAAAAAGAATATTTATAAAACTGTAGCAGAAACTATAAATGGCTCAACTAGAAAGAACATTGCTGTTAATTTATCTAAACTTCACAAACTAAAAAATGTAAAAGAAGATTCAATTGTTATTATTCCTGGTAAGTTATTAGGAACTGGATCAACTACTAAAAAAATTAAAGTTTATGCTTATAGTTACTCAAAAGCAGCAAAAGAAAAGTTAATATCAGTAAAAACATTAAAAGACTTTTGTAAAGACAAAATTGATTACAATAAATTAGTTATTATTAAATAAAATTATTTTGGTGAATAAAAATGATTACAATAAACGGAGAAAACAGAATTTTTGGAAGACTTTGCTCATATGTTGCAAAGAAGCTACTAGATACTAAGGAACAAGTTGTTATTCTTAACTCAGAAAAAGTAGTAATTAGTGGGGATAAAAAAGAAATATTAGCTAGATATCTAGAAAAGAAAGATAGAGGCGGTAAGGGTAATCCATTAAAGAATCCTAAATACCCAAGATACCCAGATAGATTAGTAAAAAGATGTGTTAGAGGTATGCTTCCAAGAAATGCAAAAGGATCTTTTGCGCTTAAGAGATTGAAAGTGTATATTAATGTTCCAGATAAATATGAAAAAGAAGTTCCTGAGGCAGTTAAGGCACAACATATTAAGCAAATCACTTTATTAGAATTATCTAAGAAGTTAGGGGCAAATTTGAAATGAAATTTAATAGATTTTTTAGTATTGGCAGTGGTAAGAAAAAAGAAAAACCTATACCACCTAAAAAGGTTAATGTTAAGTCAAAACCAAAAAAACAATCGATTAGTAGAACAGATCATCTAGAAAAAATACTATCTAAAAATATAGAATTTATTATAAAAAGAGATAGACTTAAGGATTATCCAAATGGTGAAATTAAAAAAGTTAATAAAAATAATTTTATTACAAAAATAAATGATTTTTACTATATGTTTAATATAAAAGATAAAAAAGTATTTACTGGAAACATTTTTGGAGATTTAAAAATTAGAACAGATAAGGTTGGAAAATTTATTGAATTAGAGCTTACTGATCTTAAGAAAATGAGAAAAAAAACAAATAGTAGAGAACCCATTCATTCAGAGGAATATAGAAATTTAATTTATTTTATTAATGGTATACATTTTAGGCAATTTAAAGGAGATATGAAATATTATCTAAAATCAGAATTTGAAACTAGACCAAATGAAAAAATTATATTTACAAACATGGACTCAGAAAGATTAAAACAATTAAGTTTAGAGGATTGGAAATTGAAATAAATTAAAAAAGGTATAATTATGGTGAAAACATATAATGTAAAAGCTTCAAGAAAGAAAGCAAGAGCAAGAGCAGTAATTAAAGCTGGTAAAGGTAAAATTAGAATTAATAATAGTTCATTGGATGCATTTGCATCTGGTTATAAAAAATCAATAATTCTAGAACCAACACATATATCTGAACCAGAATTTAAAAAGTTTGATTATTTTGTGAATGTGTCTGGAGGCGGAATTTCAGGGCAATTACAAGCAATTAGAAGTTGTGTTGCTAAAGGAATTGTTCTTGCAAATGGTAGTAAAAAAACAATTAAAGAAAAATTTGTAAAATATGACAGATATCTTTTAATTGATGATGTTAGAAATAAAGAACCTAGTAAACAATTAGGTCGTGGTGCAAGAAAAAAGAAACAACAATCCAAGAGGTGATTTTATGATTGTTCCTATAAGATGCTTTTCATGTGGTCAGTTAGTTGCTGATCAATATGAGCAATATCTAAAATTAATTAAAGAAGAAAATAAAACACCAGAGCAAGCATTAGATACTCTTGGTATTAAAAAATATTGTTGCAGAAGAATGTTTCTATCCCACGTAGAAGCAATTGATGAAATAATGAAATACAACTAAAAGTGAATAAACATGGTTGAGAAAACAGAAAAAACTATAAATAGAAATACACAAAATAAAACATTAGTAAATGTAGATTTATACTTAAAGAATGGAATACATATTGGTACTAAATATAAGAATGGACCAATGAGAAGATTTATTTTTAAATCTAGAAGTGATAAATTAAATGTTATGGATGTTCAAATTATAGATAAGAGAATACAAATTGCAATTGATTTTCTTTCAAAATATAAGCCAGAAGAAGTTATTTTTATTTCTAGAAAGAAATACTCTCTTCCAGGAATGAAACTTTTAGAAAAAACATTTAATTATAATATAAAAGTTGGTAGATTTATACCTGGTACATTTACAAACCCAGAATCAGAACATTTTATGGAACCTAAACTATTGTTTGTTGTGGACCCTAATATTGATAGACAAGCAATACTTGAAGCTAAAAAAATTAGAATACCAATTGTTGGATTAGCAACAACATCTAGTAATGTAAGAAATATTGACTTGGTAGTTCCATTTAATAATAAAGGTAGAAAATCAGTAGCATTATTCTTTTGGTTATTAAATAGACAATTACAATTAAAAAATGGATTTATTAAATTAGAAGATGATTTCACATACAAACTTGAAGACTTTGTGTATGATGTTAGTGAAAAGAAAGATAGTTCTGATAGAAAACCAAGAAGTAGGTTTGGTAGAAGACCACCAAGAAGATATTAAATTAGAAGCAAACAAAGTATTATAAATACTTTGATAGTTAATATTAGATAGTTTTAATTTGTTAATTAGTTAAAATTAATGATTTATAAACATTTCGGTAATTATAATATATATAAGATGATAAAATATGAAAGAAAACTCTATAATATCTCTTTTGAAAGATTTAAATCTTACAGAATATGAGGCAAAAGCACTTGTTACTTTATTTAAATTTTCTGAATCTGATGCCCCTACTATTAGTAGAAATTCTGAAATTCCAAAAACTAGAATATACGATGTTCTTGATAAACTAAAAGAAAAAGGCTTAGTTTTAGAAGTATATAAAAGCCCTAAAACATTTAAAGTAATTAATCCTAATGAAATATTTAAAAATTTATTAGAAATTAAACAAAAAGAATTTACTGGACTTTCAAACAAAGTTGATGAAATTTTAACTAATAAGAATTGGGGAGTTCAATTAGCTGGTTCTAAAGAAAAAATATTACAAATTAATAATCTAAAAGACTATAATAAATTTTTAGCTCAAGAATTTGAATCTGCTCAAAAAGAAATACATGGTTTTACTCACTTAGATGATAGAATTGATTCATTAAAATCAGTTATGGGTAATAAAAATCTGTCAATTAAGATTTTAACAAAACCAATGAGTAAAGTTCATGATATTCCTAAGCATGTTAGTGTACAAGAAGCAAGTCACTCAATGGATGCTTTTGTTCTTGATGGTAAGAAAGTAATTATGGCGCTTAATGATTTATCAACACCAAAAAAGGCATATAACCTAACTATTTTAGAAAACAATCCAACATTAGCAAATGCTTTATTATCTCATTTTGATAGTTATTGGAAAAAATAGCTTTTTCTAATAACTTAGTATTCTATTTTTTTTAAAAAATAATAAACTTATGTGTATATTTGTTTGTGTATACCTATTTTTTTGAAATTTGTCTTTATATTACTATTTTTTGTGATTTAATTACATTTATAAACCTTTTTATACTATATTTTAAATATAACCAATCTATAACTAATGTATAATTAGATTTGATAGAGATTAGGTTAATATTTTAGGTTGTGGTGTATTTGTATAAAAAGAGAATTAAAGCACAAACATCTATTGAAGTTTTAGCAATCTTAGGTGTATTGGTAGTTGGATCTATAATTTTAGGTAGTTTTTATATTTCTAGTGTAAATAAGAAAACAGATGAAACAACTAACTTAAGTGATGTAAGCACTGGCTTTGAAGACTGGTTAGATGATGAAAGTGGTTCTTTACCACCAGCTAACTCTGGTGAATGTACTGTTGCTGGTGACTGTGGTAGTACTGGTAATCAATGTACTGAATATGATTGTGTTAATGGAAATTGTGTTCTGGGAAATTTACCAGATGGTTCTAATTGTAGTGTTTATGGTTGGGATTGTTTAACTGAAGAATGTTCTATTGGTTCATGTACAACAATTGATAATTGTCCAATAGATCAATTTTGTACAATTAATGGTTGTGTATCAGGTGAACCAGTTTGTAGTAATAATATTGTTGAGTATCCAGAACAATGTGATGGTACTAATTTTAATGGATTAGATTGTGATTTTGCAACAGGTGGTGAATATCCTGATGGTTATTTAGTATGTGAAGATGAATGTATGACCATTAATACAGATAATTGTACTATAGGAACACCTTATTCATTTACTTTAAATGCAAGTCCAGATTCTGCTGATGGGTATGTTGATATTGTTTATAATAACATGTATTTAGTATTAACTTTAAATGATTCTGAAAGTGTAGAATTAAGTGTTTCTGTTGAAAAAACTGTGTCAACACCTATGCCAACAAATGAATGTTCAATTAATGGTAACCAAATACCAGTTGGGGGTTTAGAGTTAGAAACTTATTATGGTGGTACATCTATACCAATGAATATTATTTGTACAGATGCAGCAGAGTATATTTTTACTTTTGAGGGTGTGGACAATGCAGACCTTACTAAAATAACAAATTTTATATTTACAACAACTGTTGCTGTAGATCCAACAAATGCTTATGCTTTATGTTCAAACGAAGTTACTAATGATAATGGTACATTTAGTTTCTGTGTTAATGACTTAAAAAGTACAACTACAGAAGTACCAGGAATTGGAAGTTTAACTATTTATGTTAATCAACCAGATAACTCTGAAAGAAATAATGTTTGTAAGAGTGTTGTTGGTGTTGGTAGTCTTTGTATTTCTATAGGTTAAATTATAAGTAGATTAGGAGTAAATTTGAAGGTTAGGAAGTATGAATAAAAAATATAATTTATTAATAATAAGTATATTAGTTTTTTTCATATTTATCTTTTCAACTATTTCTGCAGAATATACTAATGTGAATGAAGATTATATTTACTTTTTTAATAACTTAGAACTAAGTGATCAACAAGTTCTTGAATTTAAATCCTTAAGTAAATCTATAAGTAGTATTCCACTAATCAAAGCCACTAAGCATACCAAACATAAACTTCCAGAAATTTTATCAACTTATCCAGAATCAATATGTTCTGGTAGTGTTTGTTTACCACCTGGTGTTACTAATGTACAAGAATACTTTAATAAAATTCCAAGAAAAAACAAAGATTCACAATCCACAGTTGAAAATACCTGGGGTACTTGTCCATTAACAGGAAATATACATATTCCAGTATTATTAGTAGAATTTACTGATTTACCAAACATAATAGATTCTTCAATTTTTAATGATATGTTAAATTCACCTAACTACCTAGGTGATAATGGTATAAGTGTAAGTGATTATTTTAATCATGAATCCTATGGTGCTTTAGATATAACATTTGATGTTTATACTTGGAAAGTAGCACCAGAACCTCATTCTTATTATGCACAAAATAACTATGGTGCTTTTCAATTAGCTCTACAAACAATAGATTTATTTGATAACCAAGTAGACTTTAGTAACTATGATAGTGATAATGATGGAAGAATAGATGGTGTTGTAATAATTCATTCTGGTGTTTCTGGTCACGAGGCTGGAAGTGGAAATATAATAAACCAAACAAGAATATTTAATGGTTCAACAAGTTATTTAGCTGATGGTGTTCTTTTTGGTAATACTTCTATAGTTGCAGAAAAGGTATGGGATTTTAGATGTGGTGATTTAATTTATGTTTTTAACTACCCTATAGATTGTAGAGGTGATGTTGTATCTCACACTCATGAGTTTGTGCATATTTTAGGTGGTCCTGATCTTTATGCTATAAATCATGAAGGAGTTCAAGTCGGAGAAGGTCTAAGTGAGATGACTATGATGGTTCTAGATCAAGAAGATTCTAACCCAAACGAACCAATTAACCTAGATGCTTGGTCTAGATATTTTTTAGGTTGGTTACCAGCCATAGAGATTGATTCCCAATCCGCAGGAACATACACTATTAATTCTATTGATACTACTCAAGATCTTTATTATTTAAGAGATAATTTAAAAATGAATGATAGAGAATTCTTTTTAATAGAAAATAGATATGTAAACACAAATACACAAGATGAATGGTTACAAGGAGATAATCCTAATGCTACAAATGATTATGGTGGCATTGCTATCTATCATATAGATGAGAATTATATTGAAGATAATTACCATGGAACCTATTTTAATAATGTAATGTATGATGAAGATGGAGAAATGTATGATGATACTATTAGTCATCCAGGAATTGTGTTTGAACAAAGATTACTAACCTATTATGAACACCAATCACTAGATAGTCTATATACAACTGAAATACCAGATATGGGTGATTGTGACCCTATATTGTATGAGGGTATATTTGATAATATAGAAAGAATAGACCCTATTTGTTATATTACAAAAGATACTACTTCTAATACATATAATGGTTTACAAGACACAGAAGTTATTGTGGAAGTTTTAAGTGAAAGTGGATCATCAATAGATGTATATTTACAATATAGACTACCATTTATTATGGAAATTACTTCTCCAATAGATGGAGAAACTTATTTATATAAAGAATCATTAGACTTTAGTTCTTTTTATGAAAATAATTCTGGGGAAGTTACTTGTAAGTGGAGTGATAGTGAAGATGGAATAATCAGTACTGATTGTGAGTTCATAGCAATTCCATACTATGATCTTGGATGGGGTGCTATTTGGAATAACTTTAAAACAACTAATCATAACATAGTAGGTGGTATTAGTATAAATGTTAATGAAACAAATGATCTTACTATAGATAATAGTTTATTAAAAAAGATTTATACTAACAAATCTAAAAACATAATAGACTCTATAGATGGACCATATCCATTTATAGATACTAGAGTTATTACTTTAGATATAGAGGATTTATTAGGTAATACTGCTTCTAAAACCATTACCATTAAAATTAGTCCAAGTGTTGGTAACCCACAACCAACACCTTTATAGCTTCTTTTAATAAGTATATATATCAAATTTAAACCATTAAATATCAGATAAATTAGGCATAAATTTAAGCCATTTATGTACTATTAAATCTATTTATAAAGTTTATTGTACGTATATTATATATAATATATACTTTTTTTATAACAAAAAAGCCAATGACCAAAAGGAGGTAGTAGTATGTCTGAATTTGTAAAGTTCAGTGTTACTGATGACTTAAGAAATCTACAAGATGAAATTATCAAAAAGATTTCTAAATCAGGAAAAATAAAAATCGGAATTAACGAAGTTACTAAAGCTATTGAAAGAGGTAGTGCAAAATTAGTTGCAATTGCTGAAGATGTTTCTCCAGCAGAAATTGTAATGCATATTCCTGTTATAGCAAAAGAGAAAAAAATTCCATTTACTTACTTTAAGACTAAAGTAGATCTTGGTAAGGCAGCTGGTATATCAGCAAAAGCAAGTTCAATTGCTATTCTAGATGCTGGAGTAGTACAAAAAGAACTAGTTTCATTAGTTAATAAAATTAATGATTTAATTGGTGGAAAGAAAACTGAAGAAAAACCAAAAGTTAAAGAAACTCCAAAAGAGAAACCTAAAAAAGAAACTCCTAAAGAAGAAGTAAAAGAAAAACCAAAGGAAATTCCTAAAGAAGCACCTAAGGAAGAAGTAAAAGAAAAACCAAAGGAAATTCCTAAAGAAGCTCCTAAGGAAGAACCTAAAAAGGAAGCACTAAAGGAAGAAGTAAAAGAAAAACCAAAAGAAACTCCTAAAGAAGTTCCTAAGGAAGAAGTAAAAGAAAAACCAAAGGAAATTCCTAAAGAAGCTCCTAAGGAAGAAGTAAAAGAAGCTCCTAAGGAAGTACCAAAAGAAGCTCCAAAAGAAGAATCAAAGGAAGAAAAAACAGAGTGAGGTGCGTAACTGATGGCAGACGAAGGAATACCTGCAGAAGTTGTAGAAATTGTAGGTAGAACAGGCTCAAGAGGAGAAGCTACACAAGTTCTTTGTAGAGTTCTTGATGGTTATGAAAAAGGCAGAATCAAGAAAAGAAATGTTAAAGGTAATGTAAGAAAAGGAGATGTTCTTATCTTAATGAACCCTGAAACAGAAGCAAAGGATATAAAGGCTCGTTAGGTGATTAAATGAAATTAAAATGTACATTTTGTGGTATACAAATTCCTGAAGGTACTGGAATTATATTTGCTAAAAAAGATGGAACAATATTTAACTTTTGTTCCAACAAATGTAAGAAGGCAAGTCAGGATAAAAAATTTAAAGCCCACAAAACAAGATGGACAGAAACTTATCACCTAGAAAAGAAAAGACATCTTAAGAAATAATTTTCTTTTTTTATCTTTTCCATCGAACTAGTTTCTTTTAAAAAAAACAGGATTGGTGAATGTATTGTTTAGACAACCGATAATTACAATTATGGGACATATTGATTCAGGAAAGACAACTTTTTTGGATCAAATCAAAGGTACTAGTATTGCAAAACTAGAGGCTGGTAAAATCACACAGCACATAGGCGCAACAGAGATAACCTTAGATGTAATTAACAAAACATGCGGTCATCTTTTTAAAAAATTTAAATCAGAAGTTAGTATTCCTGGGTTATTATTTATTGATACTCCAGGACACAATGCTTTTGATAATTTAAGAGAAAGAGGTGGAAGTCTAGCTGATCTTGTAGTAATGGTAGTTGATGTAAATAAAGGTCTACAAGCACAAGATATTGAAACATTACAGATACTAAAAATGTATAAGGTACCATTTATTGTTGTTGCTAACAAAGTTGATCTTATTAGAGGCTGGTATCAAGAAGGTAAAGACATTTCAAATGTTTTAGATAAACAATCAAAATCAGTTGCTGATAGATTAGATGAATTAATATATAAAATTGTTGGACAATTATTTGATCATGGTTTCCAAGCAGAAAGATTTGATAGAATAAATGATTTTAAACAACAAATTGCAATTATACCCACATCAGCAGAAAAAGGATGGGGATTAACAGAATCTATTCTTTTTCTAGCAGCACTAAGCCAGAAATTCTTGGACAAAAGAATTACAATTGAAGATACTCTAAAAGCACAAGCAACTATCTTAGAGTTAGGTGAAATCAAAGGTATTGGACATACAGCAGATGCAATTGTTTACCAAGGTATACTAAAAGTTAAAGACCAAATTGTTTTTCTTTCAAAACAAGGTCTTATTGAAACAAAAATAAAAGCTTTATTAAAAATAAATATGATGACAGCAGTTAATAAAAAAAGAGATTATAAAAATGTAGATTTTGTGTCAGCTGCAAGTGGTGTGAAAATAGTTGCACCAGATCTAGATAAATGCATGCCAGGAAGTATAGTGGTTTTAGCAGATGATAAGGAAGCAGTTAAACATCTAAAAGAAAAACCATTAGCATGTATGGCTGATGGAGAAGCTGAAGGTGCTTTTGTTAAAACAGACACATTAGGATCATTAGAGGCATTAACAAAACTTCTAGGAAAAAACAATATCTGTGTTGCAAAAGCAGATATTGGTAAAGTAACTCAAAAAGACATACTTGAGTTAAAAGTTATTAATGAAAGAAATAAGAAAAAAGGCGTTCTTTTCCTTTTTAATACAGAAATACCTAAAGAATTAGAGATAGATGCAGAAAAAAACAAAATCCCTATATTTAAAAATAATATTATTTATAAGTTAATAGAAGACTATGAAGATTGGTTAAATAAACAAAACAAAGATGAGAGAGATAAAGCACTTAAGGAAATAATATTCCCATGTAAGTTTAAGGTTCTTAAAAATCATATATTTAGAACTAGTAAGCCTGCAATTGTTGGAGTTAAGGTTCTTGAAGGAAAACTAGTGCCTGGTGCTAAGCTTTTAAATAATAAACAAGATTGTGGTTTGGTTGTTGGAATTCAATCTGATGGCAAAGCAGTTAGTAGTTTAGAAAAAGATAAGGAAGCAGCAATCTCAATCAAGAATGTAATATATTTAAAGGACTTTAAAGAAGAAGATGTTTTTGAAGTTAATATCCCATTTGACTCAATAACCAAACTTGAAAATATTAATTACGAACTAACAGATGGGGAACTAAAATTAATACAAGAAGCAAAAGCAAGAAAATATAAAACCAAATAATATTTAAAATTAAAATACTGAGGTGTGTTATAAATGAAACTAAATATATCTGATCCAAAAACAGCTAAAACATATTCTGTTGAGGCTGATGAAAAAACAGGTTTAACATTATTAAGTAAAAAAATAAAAGATGAATTTGATTTATCATTTATTGCTACTGGGTTAAAAGCAGTAATAACTGGTGGTTCTGACAAACAAGGATTCCCTATGCTACCATCTTTAGATATTGATGGAAGAAAGAAAGTTTATTTAAGTGGTGGAGTTGGATTTAAACCTAAGAGAAAAGGCGAAAGAAGAAAGAAAAGAGTAGCTGGAAAAATAATTAATCAAAACACACAACAGGTTAACCTAAAGATAACTGCTGGCGACACAAAAGTTCTTGCTGAGAAATACACTAAACCAAAAGAAGAGAAGGAAAAGAAAGAGTGATTGAATGCCTGGTAATAACAAAAGAAACAAGCCACGTAAAAAGAATATAAAAGAAAATAAATGCCCTCTGTTTGGAACCCAAGATATGGCTGGCAGTATTCATGATCCAATTACTAAAAAAGCTGTTGAATTTTTAGTTAAAGTTAAAGATTCTAAAACAAAACCAACAATTTCACAAATAAATGAATACTATAAAAAACTTAAGGAACACCCACTACATCTAGAAGTTTTTAAAAATAGACTAAAAGAAATCTTTATAAAAAAAGAACTTGAGTGGTCTTTTAGAAATGAATTAAAAGAAATACATATTGATTTATATCCTAATAAAAAAAATAAAAAAGGTAAAAATAAATGAGTAAAGAAACACAAGCAGAACTGAACATTGGAGTAGTTGGACATGTTGATCATGGTAAAACATCATTAACATCTAAACTTACTGGCAGATGGACCGATAAACATTCAGAAGAAATAAAACAAGGTATATCAATTAAACTAGGATATGCTGATGCTAGTTTCTATAAAGACCCATCCATGGATGGAATTCAAGCCTATTGTACTTCTAAAAAACACCCTTTAACAGGAAATAAAACAGAATTAGTAAAAAAAGTATCTTTTGTAGATGCTCCTGGACACGAAACACTAATGGCAGTTATGCTATCAGGTGCAACTCTATTGAATGGTGCAATCCTAGTTGTTGCTGCTAATGAAGAATGCCCTCAACCAAGAACAATTGAACACTTAATTGCACTAAAAATGCATGGTATAAAGAACCTAGTGGTTGCTCAAAACAAAATTGATCTAGTACCAAAAGAAGAAGCTTTAAAAAATTATAATAAACTAAGAAAGTTCTTAGATGATGAAGGATATTCAGATGCACCAATAATACCAACATCTGCACACTTTGATACAAATCAAGATGCATTAATTTATGCTTTAATAAATAAAATACCAACACCTGAATTTGATCTAAATGCACCATTAAAAATGCAAATTGTAAGATCATTTGATATTAATAAACCAGGAACTGAAATAAAAGACCTAAAAGGCGGTGTACTTGGTGGTGCAATTCTACAAGGTAAAGCTAGTGTTGGACAAAAAGTTTGGTTATACCCTGGAATAAATGAACCAATTTCATTTACTATTAAATCATTAAACTCAAGTGGAATTTCATTTAAAGATGCACACCCTGGTGGACTAATTGCAGTTGGAACTGAACTAGACCCAAATGTATGTTTCTCAGATAAGATGGTTGGGCAATTAATTTGTGATGAAAAATCAAAACCAATATTATCAAATATAATTAATATTAAATATAATAAGATTGATAGATTAATAGAACCAAACAAAACAGAATTCAAAGTTGGAGAAAAGGTAGTTTTAATTGTTGGATCTGCAGCCTATCTTTCATTAATTAAAAAAATTAAAAGTAATGATATTGAATTAATGTTAAATAAAGATGCTGTTTATTATAAGAATGATAAAGTAGCAATTAGTAGAAATGTAAATAGTCGTTGGAGATTATCAGGTTATGGGGAGATTAAATAAAGTTCTAATAGATACAAATGTATTAATTTATATGTATGAGAATAAAAAAGACATATTTGATTATGTGAATATAATAATTCCAGAAGCTGAGTTTTATATATTAGATAAGGTTTATGAAGAACTTGAAAAGGTTCTAAAAAGTAAACCAATGAAACTAAGATTAATTAAAAATTATTTAAAAAAATTAGAATATTCAAAAAAATTTAACATTTTAGAGGTAAATAACAGAATATTGCAGTTAAGTGATAAATACCAAAAAATAGATAATTTATTAATATACTTTAGTAGTAAGTACTTAGTATATACCAATGATAAAAAACTAAAAGAAAAAATTAATAAGAAAGGAAGAAGAGTAATTATTCTTAAGAACCAAGGTGCATTACTAAATTAAATTTGTGAGGAAAATAATATGGGTTATAAAAGATATGATATAGAAGGAATTGTTGCTGTGTCACCACTTAATCTTGCTGGTGATCTAAATGATATAATTTTAGAACAATTAGGTGTGGATTATGAAGGAATGATGGATAAGGATATTGGATTAGTTCTTTGTGTAACTGATGTTCTTGAACATAGTGAAGGAGAAATCATACCTGGGGACTCAGATGTTTTCTTTAGAGTTAAATTCTCTGTAATAACCTATGTTCCTAAATTACATGAGGTTGTTCCTGGTAGAATAACACAAGCAACTGACTTTGGTGCATTTATTAATATTGGTCCTTTTGAAGGATTATGTCATGTGTCTCAGGTAATGCCAGATTTTAATTCATATAATGCTGAACTACCTGGATTTGCTGCTAAGGAAAGTAAAAAGATATTAGTTGTTGAAGATAAAGTACTAACTAGAATTGCAAACATTAGTTTTAAGAAAACAATTGCAGATACCAAGATAGGACTAACAATGAGACAATTAGGTTTAGGTAAACAAGAATGGCAATCTGGTGACCTAAAGAAAGATAAGAAAACAACTAAGACTAAAAAAACCACTAAGAAAGGTGGTAAAAAATGAATAAAAAAGTTTGTAGAAAATGTAGAAAAATAATTGTAGAAACTGAAGTAAATAAAAAAGGTAAAGAAGAACCAGTTAAGGTTTGTCCAGTTTGTGGATCAACTAACTTTACTACTTTCTGGAAGGGTATGGCATTAGTGATTGACCCAGATAAATCAGATGTGGGAAAAGCAATGGATATTCAGACACCAGGAAGATATGCTTTAAGACTAAGCAGATAATACTTAAGAAAGAGAAATACGAAAGTATTTCTTTATTTAAATAACTCTCTCAGAAAATTTAACTTAAGGTGAATAAAATGGAAATTGAATTAGAAAAATCAAGAAATGAGCTTTTGCATAGAACAAATGTTCTTGCTAAAATTAGGGCTCCAAAAACACCAGCTAGAAAGGAATTACTTAAGAAAGTTGCTGCCATGCTAGGTGCTGAGGAGAAACTAATTGTTATTGACAAAATTGTTCAGAACTTTGGAGAAAAAATATCAACAGCCTATCTAAAAATATATGATAATGTTGATGATCTTAAAAGAATTGAACTTGCATATAAAATTAAAAGAACTGGTGGTTTAGAAGAACCTAAGAAAGAAGAAAAACCTAAAGACAAGCCAGAGCCTGTTGCTGAAGAAAAACCAGCTGAGGAACCTAAAGAAAAGGTTGAAGAAAAACCTAAAGAAACTCCAAAGGAAGAACCTAAAGAAGCTCCTAAGGAAGAGGAGAAAAAGGAGTGATTATAAATGGTTAGAAAAGGTAAGAAAGGCGGAGAAAAGAAAGGCAAAAAAACAAGAAAGAAAACAGTTAGTGTTAAGAAAAGTGCCTTTTATAAAGTATCTGGTGACTCTGTTGAGAGATCTGGAAAGGATTGTCCTAAATGCGGTGCTGGTGTTAAAATGGGTGCTCATAAAGGTAATGATGGAAGAACAAGATATTCTTGTGGTAAATGTGGAATGACTACTTGGGAATGAAGGTGATTATTTATTGATTATCTTCTAGATCTTTTTCTTTTTGTTTTTCCTATTTATTTTTTATATTTAATTAATAGAAAACTTAAGCTTAAAGAAATAATATCAGACTTTGGGCTTAAAAAAATTTCTTTTAAGAATCTAACTAAACATAGTTTGATTCTTTATTGTTCTATTTTTGTAATTAGTATATTATTAAGCTTAGTGTTTACTATGGTTGGGCTTCAAGATTTGGAGCTAGTAAGCAGTAAAATATTAGCTTTTCCATTCTATTATGTGCTTTACTTGTTTATAGTAAGAGTATTTCTAGAGGAATGGTTTTTTAGAGGCTTTTTAGTTAAAAGAATAGGGGTTATTCTATCTTCTTTAGTATTTGCTGCTGGGCATTTAGCCTATGGCTCTATTGTTGAGGTTGTAGGTGCGTTTGTACTTGGTATGGTTTTAGCCTATTACTTTAAAAGAACTGGAAATTTATGGATAAATATTGTGGCACATTTACTTTATAATTTCAGTGCTTATGTTCTTATTTTATTTTTTGTTTAAAATATAGTTTTACCTAGTTATGTTGAGATTAACTAAGTATTGTAATTTTTGCATTTTTTATGTTTTTACTATAAAAACTTAGTTGTGTTACACTCATTTTAATATATATGTATATAAATGTACACTCATTATTACGGTATTTATATATAGTGGCTACCACATAACATATAATGGATTGAAGTTTCAAGATAAACCAAAATTTTGTAAGAGCATGGGTTTATCAACCGGGAGATGGTAGTAAGAAATAATGTGGTAATGAGTATGACAATACTACAACGATCCGATAGGTGAGGGAACAAACCCACCAGGTTTATGAGGATATATATGATGAGAGTTTCCCTCCACCTTGATCAAATCTATTTCTAGCTAAATTTTATAATAATAAGCGTTTAACAATTAAATTAATATATTCTATTTCTTTTTTAAGTTCTTCAATTATTTGAACCATTTCTTGAGGCGTTAATATTAATATATCTTCTTTATCATTTGGATTAATTCTTTCTTTATAAATTATTTTACACTATTCAAAATCTTCTGCATTTGAAGTTATTATAATTTTTAAATTATTTCGTTTAGAACAAATGTAAATTAATAAATCAGTTCGATTGTCTTTTTTATTTCCAAAAATATCTTTTTTCCAACCATACATTTCTGATAATTTTACTTCTTCTTCAGTAGGTGTATATAACTCAGAAAAACTTAATTGCAATCTTAAGTCATTTATATAATATTTTGATTTTTCTGACAATATTTTTTCAGATATTAGTTTTGGAATTATCTTATCTATTTCTTTAGTTATTGTTTCTAGATTAAAGATAGGCATTTTATAATCTATAAAAAAAGAAATAATTTGATTAGTATCAAATTTAGTCGTATGTTCGTAATAATTATGTACAGAATAGGGACAATCTTGAAATTTTAAATAGTCAACAAATATATTTGTATCATTTAAAGAATTAGCTTTTTTATTAATAATTGATTTTTTTAATAAATCTTTTGCTTTATTTTGATTTTCTGATAACACTGATTATTCTCCTATTTAATATTTATATATTCATATTTTTCCATGTCTCCATATACATTATACGCTATCTACTATATATAGTTATCGATATATTATTAGTGACTATTAATAAAAGCTTAAAATAAACAAAAAGTTTATATTATTTTCGGTATATGATACTTATTATGAGTCTAAATAATATTACTAAGATTATTTTAGATATTTCAACAAATCCTAATTCTACAATTGACCAGTTATCAAAAAGAACAGAATTATCAAAACCGATAGTTAAAAGAATTGTTGATAGTCTAACAAAAGACAGTATTCTAATTAAAAAAGACTACTATTATAATTTATCTAGTGTTCTAACTAATAATGCAATTTTAGAAAAAACAGATGTTTTCTTTAATCTAAACCTACCTAAAGACACTAAAAACAAAATATATTCTTTATTTAATTTAATTGAAAAAGATTGGATTAAAATTACAGGAAAAAAGCCATCTAAAGTTCAAATGCAAAAAACCTTTGTAGAAGTAAATAATGATTTTAATTTAAATCTACCAACAGGATGGTATAAATTTGGAGAAATAGCACCAATTTCTTATAACTATGATGTAAATTATAATCCTTTTAGTATAGATTTAATAAATGATTTTAAAAAATTTATAAGAATTGTATCTAGCAACACATTTTTAACACCTAAAAAAATAAAAGAAAAACAATATAATTCTGGAAAAACAAATTTTCATAAATTATACCAATTAAAAGAAGATATTTTAAGATACATACAAGAAAATAATATTTTACAAATTCAAAACATAATTGATGAATTTATTAAGTTATTTATTTTATATGTTGAAGATGATTCAGTTAAATATTTCCGTAATTTTGTGATTTATTACAATAGACTAGACAGTAATTTAAAAGATTATAGTACAAAACATATGTTTTCTAAAGTTTTTGATAAGTTATGGGATATTATCTCAATTTATAATTATAGACAATCTTTAGATAATTATTATAAATCTAATAATTTAGATATAAATGATCTAAATACTAAATTATTATTACAATTAAATATTAATAAACAAGAATTTTCTGAATTATTAGATGAATTCTATGAAAGTTTTAGAGTTTCTGATTTTTATAATGATCCAGAAACTAAAAAACTAGTTGAAAAAGTTATGAATAGTAATAAATAATCATTTAAAAGAAACTATTTTTTTAATATCAATATTTTTATTATCTAGATTATTAATAATTCCTTGAACATGTCCAGCACCAACTACTAATACAATATTATTTACATTTTCATCTTTTAGAACTAGTTGTAATTGATAGGCAATAAACTGATCTCTCTCATCAATTAGAATTCTTTTAAGTTTTTTATGTTTTTTCATAAAAACATTCATTATTTTATTAACTTGTTTACTTTCTTCTTTCTTTTCAACCTCTTCTAATAGACTTTCAATACTAAAGTCACCAATTTCTTTTTTCATTGAGAAGCCACTTAAGAATATTTTAATTTTTTCCAAAAAGCTTAAGCATTTAAGAAGTTTTTGTAAAGTTAGTTGTGCATCTCTATCTGCAAGAAGTATTTTTGAATTAACCTCCCTTGCACTATGCACTGCCTGTAACATTTCCTCTCCAGGAGTTATATTAAATTTATATGCAATTTTCTTTTGAAATTTAGAAAGCACATAATAGGTTAAAAATAAGAAAGGTTTTTTAGATCTAAGAATATCAGTGAATTTAGTTTCTCTTTTTTTCTTATTCATCATGCTATAGAATCTTTGTTTATCTAGTTCAACAGCAACCACATCTGGCTTTTCAGATAGAATTACATCTTTAACCTGTTCTTTATTTTTCTTAGAAATATGGGCTGTTCCTAGTATTGTTATCTTTTTTTCTTCATAAAATACTGTTTTAATCATAAATTATCTCAATTTATCTAAATAATTAAAATAAGGATATGTTTTTAAATACTTTAACTCTATAAAAATAATATAGTAAAATATATTTAAAGGGTAACTTTTATGAATTTAAAATTAAAACTAATATTTATTATAATTTCCTTAGTATTTATTACTGGAATTATACATGCATATACAATAAGTGATGTGAACATTGTGTATGATTATGGAGGAGACACAACAGATAGTTTTGAAGTCACTGTTACTGCAAGTGACACAACTGGTATATCTGAAATTCCATTAACAATTGATTCTAGTAAACACACAGATACTGCTATTGATTTTAATGCAAGTGGTTCTGGCACAACTTTTACTGCATACTTCTATTTAGATTTTGACTCAGCAGCTAGCTCAGTACATAATGGTTGGCCAAAAATAATAGTAAACACATCAGATACTATTACTGTTAATGATTCACAATCCAAATCAGATACTATGATTGTAGATGGAGGAAAACCTACAATTGGAACATTCACATTAGAAACTTTAGGTAATAGTTATGGAAACTACTATAGAGGAGATGTAAATCTAAATTTATCAACCTATTCTGACTCACAAACATATATTGATCACTATATAGTATACATTGTTCCTGTTGCAGATATAGCAACTTATAGTTCTAGTTATACAAAGAGAGTTACTACAGATAATAACCTAACAGAAATTAATCTAGATATTAATAGTACCTTTTCAGATGCAAATTATTATGTTGTTGTTGATGCTGCTGATGCAGCTGGTAATGTAGGAACAACAATAAATGTAACTGATACAAATAGAAACATGTATGTTGATAATTCTTCTGCAACAATAAATAGTTTTGGAATTGAAGGAATCACACATACTTTAACTGATGATACTGTATATTATGTTGATTCAAATACATTTGATTTTAATATACTAATAACTGATGCAATATCAGGAGTTAATACTATTAATTCTACAACAATAATTACTGTTACTGATCCAGATGAAACTATAATTAACTTACATAGAGATTATAATACAGATATAAATGGTTTTTATGTACCTATTAGTGATATATTTGAAGATGGGAATACCTATCAAGTTACTTTTGATGTAAATGATCTTGTTGATAATAATCTAAGTTATGATTTTAATATTACAATTGATGGAAATGGTCCATCAACACCAACAGAACCAGCAATAAGTAGAACTGTAGATAATAATATGACTATTAATAGTTGGGGTACTGCAACAGATGGTGGAAGTGGACTAAAAGAATATAAAGTTTATAGATCAACAAGTGATTTCACAACAGTTACTACTCAAACATTAGTTTGTACTGTTGCTGCAGCAGCAAGTAAGACTTGTTCAGACACTGGTAGTAAGTCAGATGATGATACTTATTATTATGGTATAGCAGCTGTAGATTATGCAGGAAATTTAAGCTTAGTTGATACCAATACTATTAGAACTGGTCCTTTACTAACTATTAATAGTATAGGAGATAGTGGTGATTACACAAATGATATTACTCCAGATATAAATCTAACCTATGGTAGTGATGTAAATCAAGTAAGATTTAGTTGTAATGCCTCTACCTTTACATCCTGGATTTCAGTTTCAGGAACAGCATTAATTTATGATGAGTTTAATATCACTTATGGAAATGGTTGTTCAACAACTGATGAACAAAAAGATATATTTGTTGAAGCTAAGAGTGAAGATTCACCATTTTTAGTAACTAGAGAATCTGATACTATAAAGTATGATGGAACTATACCTTATAGACCTACTAATGTATTAGTTACTTCATTATTAAATGGTGGTTTAAAACTTACTTGGACAGGTAGTGATGATAATTATAGTGGTGTTGACTATTACAAAATATACTATGATACTTCCACTGGTGTTACTGCAAGTTCAGCTAGCTTAACCACAACAAGTACAACATATACTTATACACCTAACACAGATAATAATTATTATTTTAGAATATCCTCTGTTGATGAAGCAGGAAATGAATCTAGTTTAACTTCAGAAAAAACAGGTGAGGCAAACAGATTTGGTCCAACTTTTACTTTTGAAGCAACACCAGTAAGTGATAATAATAATAATACTTATGTTAAAGCAGGAACTGTGAATTTCACAGTTACAAGTGATGAAAACCTAACAGGCAACCCAATTGTTAAAATAAAAATAGGTAGTGCTGCCTATGTATCAATTGCTGAAACATATAATAATAAAATTATGACTTTTGACTATACTTTTGATACTAGTGGTGATACCATATTAAGTGTTACTGGAACCAATGAAAGTAGTGAGAGCTCAACTGATACCTATGAGTTTGTAGTTGATGTTAATGAGCCAGATTATAATGTGACACAGACTATTGTTGATTCAAATTATACTTTGGCAATTAGTGACATACCTGATGATGTGTTTAGAGCACAGTATTTATTGGACAGCATCACTGAACTTTGTTTGATTGAAAGTGCATCAGACTATAACTGTTCATTTAATTCTTTAGATTATTCAGATGGAGATCATACCATCTCTGTGTTAGTGTATGATTATGCATTAAATGTTGGAACTAAAGAAGTATCTATCACTATAAACAATATTAATGAGATAGAAGTAGAAAGAAATGCAATAATTACTAGTGTGACAGAGAATGCAGAATTAATAGATTCAAAAATTGCAATATATGATGAATTGTTAGTAACTATTCCTGATGAGGTAGCTGAGAAATTAGCTTTAGCTAAAGAAAAGATACTTGAAGCACTTAACTTGACTGATCAAAATAGTGTTTCTGCAGCTGATGAACTTTATAAAGAAGTAAATAATCTTCTTTTAGAAATATTAGATTTACTTCCAGAAGAATCTGTAGTAAAAGTAAAAACAATCACTAGTGTTTATGATTCTAATGTTGATGTTATTAACTTATCTTTTGATGCTAATGTGATTGAAGATACAAATGCACTTTATAATTTAAATGTAATTTCTGTAGATAGAAACTTTAGTGTGCAAGATATTGCATCTCAGAAATATTATTCTATGACTTTAGAATTTAAAAATAATTCAGATCAAGAAAAAATAATTACATTTGTAGAGACCATACCTAAGGAGTTTGCAGAAAATATTAAAGATTTAATATTTAATGAAGAAGTGGAAGTGCTAGATGCAGATCCAATAATTATGTACACCATAACAATACCAGCAAAATCATCTATATTTTTAAGATATAAAAATAAAACACCAATAACTGATTTTGATGTGGTAACTAAATATGATTTAATAGAGTTTACTTCACCGTTAGTACTAAGTGGTAGTGTTACTGCTGATAAAATAAATGTAGAAATTCCTACTAATAAAAGATTATTAAGTATTATTGGTGCTGGATTATTAATAATTTTAATAATCTTAATTGCTGGTTGGGCAGTAATGTCTGCTAAAAAGAAAAAACAAGAAGGGCTAGCTAAGGTTAGTTCAAAACCAAGTGTGAATGAGTATTTTGGTGGTAAATTAAATTCACAAGTTCCTGAAAATAAAACCACTATGGATACTAAACAAGCAGACACTAGTAAGGTTTCAACAGATGATACATTTCAAAGTAATTATGATTACATAATTAATGCAGTAAAGAGAAATAAAAAAAATAACTGATAACTATGATTGAAGGTATTGATCGTAGAATAGTAATTGTAGGTGGTGGACCTGCAGGACTATATTCTGCATATTTAATAAAGAAAGATAATCCAAACACAATTGTAACTGTTTATGAAGATCATGAAGATGTTGGTGAACCAGTATGCTGTAGTGGTTTAATTGGAATTAATGGATTTAATAAAACAAATTTAAAAAATTATGTTTCAGTTAAAGACTTTCTAGTTAATACAATTAAAGGTGCAGACATATATGGTATTCACAAAACTAAGTTTGAAATTAATGCATCCACTGATAATGCCTATGTGATTGATAGAAGTAAGTTTGATAAAAAATTAAAACAATTAGCTCAATCTGTTGGTGTAGAAGTTGTATTTAGTAGTAGAGTTACAGAAGTTAAGGAAAATTTTGTAATTGTTAATAATCTAAAAACAAATGAAACTAAAGAAGTTAGATTTGAGTTTTTAATAGGCTCAGATGGACCAAATTCTATTGTGCGTAAGAAGATTGTTAATAAAGAACTTAACCAAGAGTTTATTCATGCATACCAGGTTGTGGTAGAAGGTAGTTTTAATAAAGAAAAGGTACAACTTTACTTTGGTGATTTTGCAAAAGGCTTATTTGCATGGGTGATTCCTGAATCATCAACAACTGCAAGAATTGGAATTGGAACTTGTCTGGGTAAAAATAATCCTAAGTCTATGTTTTATGAATTTAAGTCTAAGTTTAATATTAATTATGCAAATGAAGTTAGTAATTGTTCAGGCATGTTACCAATATCTAAACCACTAACAAACTTTGTGTCCAATAATATGCTTATTGTTGGAGATGCTGCTTGTTTTGTGAAAGCAACAACTGGAGGTGGGATTAATTTTGGATTAATCTCAGCAGAAATGGCTGCAAAAGCAATAACTGGTAGAATTAAAAAATTTACTAAACTAAGTGCATATAATTCTTATCTTTCAAAATATGTGAAGGAACTAAAACTTCATTATAAGATAAGAAGATATATACTTTCTAAAAATAATATTGAGCTAGATGATCTTTTAAAGAAATTTAGAGATGCAGAAGTTAACAAATTCTTAGAAGCTAAAGGAGATATGGACTATCCTAGTGTGTTTGTAACTAAGCTATTAACAAATTATAAGTTTTTTAAGTTATTTCCTGAAATTATTAGGTTTTTTAAATCTTAGCATAATAAATACTATATAATATATACTTTATTATGAGGAGATGATAATAAGTGAATTTTAAGTTAATAACAACATTTGTTTTTATCTTCAGTATTTTACTTATTGCCTCTAATGTGTTTGCAGTTGATTGTACTGCTGATAATGTTGGTGAGCAATGGACTACTGATGATGAAACCTGTGTTTGTGAAGAAACTGTTGAAACTAATTCAGATGGAACAGTGGAAACTAATTATGGTTCTTTATGTGCAATTACAGCTGTAAGTGATGTAACTGATTCTGCAGAAATTACTAGTGCTGATATTGATGAAACAAGCTGTAAAGAAGATATAAAAAATATAAATACAGAAATAAGAAGCATTACAAAATCACATGCAGTAATAATTAAAAAAATAAGAGAATTAACTAATCATAAAAATACATTAAAACAATTAACTAATAGATATAGAATGTGTGTGCATAGAATAAATTCTGCAGGTATGACAAATAGTCCAATGTCTGGGAATTTAACTTTTTACAATAATGTACAAGAAGCAGCAACCCTAAGTACAGCAGATGTACAAATTGAATCTACTTATGTTGATAGCTCAACTACTGAAGTTGATGACCAAGCATTTGATAATATAGAAATAGAATCAAGAGCTTTTTTAGAAAGTATTTCTTCAGAAGTTAGTGATGTGGAAGCTGGAACAGATGTGAAACCAACTTGTGCTGATGTTAAACAAAAAATAAATGAAAATAAAGAAAAAATTAGATTAGTTCTTACTGAATTAAAAACATACAAAGAAGAACATGAAGCAGATCTAATAAAAGTAAGAGAACTAATACAAAAAAGAAATAAATTATTTAAAGAATGCTACCCAAAAGCAACATATGATATTAAAAAAAATTGTGTTGTGCCTCAGAGTTTATTAGATAAGAAAGTAGAATATGAAAATAAACTAAATACTATTAAAGAAAATATTGTTGGGGTTACTGAAGAAACATCTGACTCTGATCAAATAACCACAGAATACAAAAAATATAAATTAGAGTATAATTTAATTAATAAAAAAATATCTACAATTAGAAAAGAATGTACTCACAGAGCAACAATTGCAAAAGATGTGAAAAACATCTGTGATGAAAAAATGGAAATACTAAATCGTAAAAAAGAACTTTCAAGAGATTTAGAAGATGCAGTAGATGAAGAAAAAATATATGAACTTAAAAGACAATTATCATATCTAAATGATAAATTTAATAAAGTAGTTTGTGTAAATGTAACTGAAACAGTAATGACAGATACTGAGATTAGTTCACAAGGTAAACCACCAATTCATGCAAATGCAGTTGAGGCTTGTACTAAAAATCTTATGGAAAAAGATCAAGTTTCAGAGGATATGGCAGCCTATGCATGTAAACAGAAATTTAATCAAGAGGATAGTACTTATAAGAAAAGAATTAAGGCTCTTGAAACAAAAATAAAAGTACAAAATACAAAAATTAAATCATTAGAGCAAATAATGAAAAATATTAGAAATCAATATAAAGAAACTACATCAGAAGATAGAAAGAAATTTATTGAAGACAATGCAGAAGACATACTAAATGATACAGTTGCGAAGATAGAACAAAAAGTTGCAGAAGTAGAAACAACAATTGAAGAAATTGAAATGTCTGATATGATTGATGAAAAAAGAACAGAAGTAATTAGTAAATTAAACCAAAGAATTGCACATCTTGATTTAGCTAAAGAAAACATACAAACTGCTGAGACTGTTGATGATTTTAAAAAGCATATAACTAAAGCAAAAGAGTATGATCTAAAAGCAAAGAAAGAAAGAATTATTTCTTTACTTCAAAAAGATTTATCTAAACTAGATTTAATAATTGATAAATATTTTACTGAACATACAGATTATGAATTATTAAAATCAAATGTAGATGAATTAGATTCTGAATTCTCATTAATAGATGCTGACACCGTATCTTCTGATGAAGTAGAATCTATTAGAAATAAATATAATGAATTAAAAAATAAACTAAAAACATATGCTGGAGGTGCTAACGAATGAAGCAGAATACAACCTTAGGAATTATTGTTGCTTTAGTTGTTGTGATTATTATTGTTCTTTTAATTATTTTTAGTAATAGCTCAACAGACACTAATGCCTCTGCAGACAACACAATTGATGATCCTGATTTCCTAAATGATCTAGGTGAACTAGATAATACTGGGTCAGATGGTGACTTAGGCGATTCAGATATTATAGATTTTGGAGAATAACTATTTCTCCATCTTTTCTATTTCTTTTTTAATATCCTTCCAAGAAGTAGTTCTAATTATTTTATTTGGAATTTCCTTTGAATCTTGCCAATTGTATTTATTTTCATGATTATAAAGTATTGCTTTAATATTATTATTACTACATTCAATTGCAGTTTCTAAAGAGTCCTCAATAATTAGATCAATATTAAGTTTCTTACATACATCATATTTTGTAAATAAGAGTGCTGTGGCAGATGCAGTTTTATATTCTAATAATATTTTTTCTTTAAATAATGCTTTAAAATGCTTATCTAACCATAAAATGGTTTGTTCTTTCATTTCAGTTGGTCTAGCTGTAATTATATAAAGATCATGTTTTTTATAAAGTTCCTTAAGCACATCAATTGTGTGCTCAATTGGATCCATCTTAATATGATCATCACTTTCAACAAACTCAGACCAGTCTTTATAGAATTCTTTAAAATCAGTATGGTAAAGATTGAATGTCCATGCATCTTTTAGATTATATTTAGTTTTATTACCATTATGTTTTTTATTTAAAAAAGGAATAAATGCTCTCATTGTATGTGAAAGTGTGTTGTCAATATCAATATCAATTCTCATAGTTTATCACTTGTTTATCTTTTGTAGCTATATCTTTATTTGGTGTTTTAATTAATAGCCCGAAGGAGATTCGAACTCCTGTCATAAGATCCAGGGTCTTATATGCTTGGCCACTACACTATCGGGCTTTATTAATATATAAATTATAAAAGAAATAGTTTAAATTAATAATGTTTATACTTTTTAAAAATAAGAAAGTGGGGTTGTCGGGATTTGAACCCGAATCTACAGGTCTGGAGCCCATCCGAATAACCAGATTATCACACAACCCCTTTGGATACTATTAATCTATTATTATCTTGAGTGATAAATACATAATCAAATAAACCAATTGATCTTCTAATACTAGAAGGAATTAATAGTCTGTTCTTACTATCTAGATAATAGGCCTTTTCACTGCCAAACTGACTTAGAAATAGTTAATACACAATTAGTTAGATCAAAATCTATAGCTAGACTTGAATCTGTAAAATCCTTAGGAATAGTTATTCTTCCTTGATTATCAATTTTATATTTTTTCATAGTCAGTCACCTTTTGTTTATAACTAAATTAATAAACAAACCTTTTTAATACTTTACTGGGATTTGTTATGTTTTAAAAGGTTTAGTACTATATATTTATAGATAAAGTATGAACTTAGAGAAATATAGAAAGGACTTTCCAATACTAAGTAGGGAAAAAAAGATCATATACCTAGATAATGCAGCTAGTAGTCTAAAACCACAACCTGTGATAGACAAAATTAACTATTACTACAAAGAGTGCCCAGTAAATGTGCATAGAGGCATTCATAAACTATCAATGGAAGCATCTGTGGTTTATGAAGATACACATGAGAAAGTAGCTAAGTTCATAAACTGTGAAAAAGAAGAAGTAATTTTCACATCTAATTCAACAGATTCTATTAATATGGCAATGTATATGTTATATAACTCAGATTACTTCCAAGAAGGAGATGAAATTATAACTACTGTTGTTGAACACCATGCTAATCTAGTACCTTGGCAATTTATTTCTAAAAAACTAAATTTAAATTTAAAATTTGTTAGTCTAAATGAAGATTTAAGTTTTAATCTAGAAGACTTTAAATCTAAGTTAACAGAAAAAACTAAACTAGTAACAATCACACATATCTCAAACACAGTAGGAACAATACTACCAGTTAAAGAAATAACTAAATTAGCTAAAGAAAAAGGTGCACTAGTGCTAGTTGATGGTTCACAATCAGTACCACATATGAAAATTAACTTTAAAGATTTAGATTGTGATTTTTTTGCATTTACTGGGCATAAGATGTTAGCACCAACAGGAATTGGTTGTTTAATTGGTAAGAAAGAACTTTTAAATAAATTATCTCCAGTCAGGTTTGGTGGTGATATGGTTAGTAATGTAACTTTAGAAAAATCAGAATGGAATAATCTACCATATAAGTTTGAAGCAGGAACACCAAACATTTCTGGAGTTTTTGGACTGGGAGCTGCAGTTGATTATCTCCAAGAGGTTGGTATGAATAATATATATGAACATGATAAAGAATTAACAAAGTATGCTATTGAAAAATTAAAAGAAATAAAAAACATAGAACTTTTTGTAAATAAAGATTTAGAAAAACAAGCACCAATTCTTCTTTTTAGAATGAAAGGTATAGGTGCACCTGAGTTATCTGCACTTTTAGATGAAATGAAAGGAATAGCAACTAGGGCAGGAATGCACTGTGCCCAACCAATTGTTGAGTCTTTAGATAGGAAAGGACTAGTAAGAGCTTCTTTTTATTTTTATAATACTAAAGAAGAAATTAATATTTTCATATCTACTTTAAAAGAAATTAATAGTAGTTTATAATGTTAATTTATTAATTTAATTAAATTATTGCTATCAGAAGTATTTTAAAGTCTTTTGACTCTATAAATATTACTAATTCTTAATAGGTATAGTGTAAAAACTATGGGGGAAATAGAGATGAGTGAAGGTACTAATCAAGGATCTGAAAGTAATAATCAAGGATCTGAAAGTAATAATCAAAGATCTGATAGTAATAATCAAGGATCTGAAAGTAATAATCAAAGATCTGATAGTAATAATCAAGGATCTGAAAGTAATAATCAAAGATCTGATAGTAATATAATCTATATAGGTAAGAAAGGAACTATGGCTTATGTTTTAGCAGTAATAACTCAATTTAATCAAGGAGCAGAATCTGTTGTTATTAAGGCAAGAGGTAAGACAATTTCTAAAGCTGTTGATGTTTCAGAGATAGTTAAGAATAAATTTGTAAATACTCTTAAAGTAGATAATATAGCAATATCTACAGAAGAAATAATTACAGAAAATAACACCTCAATGAAGGTATCTGCAATAGAGATAAATTTATCTAAATAATTTTATATTTTACACCATTTGGTGTTTTTTAAATTTAAATTTTTAAAAAAAAAAGGGGAATACTAAAATGAACAGAAACATAATAGATTGGATTGCTTTAATCTTAATATTGATTGGTGGTCTAAACTGGGGTTTAGTTGGTATCTTTAATTTTGATATTATAGCATGGATTTTTAATGCTAGTTCAGTTGTTGCAACTATTGTTTATATTTTAGTTGGTATTGCTGCAATTTGGTCAATTATTAGAATAAAGAATATATAAATTCTTTTTTCTCTTTTTTATTTTTTTAAGTTGTTATATAAATTAAACTTATTTTATTATTATTCATAAAACCTGTTGGGATAAATACCTTTAAAAACATAATCCTGTTCTATATTATTTGAATATTTATGAATAATCATCAAAAAGCAATAAGTCCATTAATAGCTACTATTTTATTAGTAGTTGTAGCTGTTGCTTTAATTTCTATAGTTCTAACCTGGGGTAAGGGTTTTACAAATGATTCTCTTTCAGAAACCACAGATGTCACAAAATTTAAACCAAGTGATGTCACTTCTTTTTTAGATATTGATAAAGGTTTAAATGGTAGGTTCTTTGTAAAATATAGACCACCAACTAGTTTTACACAATCTATAACTATAACACACTATTCTTTATTGGGTTTAAATCGGATTCCTTTAGAACCCAATGTAACTATTGCAGCAAACACAACCCAAGCTTTAGACTTGGGTATAGTAGATGAAACATTTGATTTAGTACTTTATTTAGATGATAATACTATTATCAGTAGAATTGGTGTAAAAACTGAAAACAGAGCCCCATCACCAACTGCCTGTCCAACAGGTTATGTGCCAATCCCAGGCAACTTCTTATATGATACAACCAATGGAAGCAACATGGGTTTCTGTGTTGCTAAATATGAAATGAAAGTTGATCAAAATGGAGATGGAATAGGTGATGTAAACACAGACTGTAATTATTCTTCATCTGACTTTACTTGGCACAACGGAACCTGCCCTTATACAGAAAATAATAGAACAATAGTAAGTAGTGTAGAAGGTTATCCTTTAGCATATATTAGTCAAACACAATCTCAAACTGCTTGTGAGTCTTTAGGAAGTAACTATCATCTAATTACCAATGAAGAATGGATGACTATTGTAAGAAACCTAGAAAGAGTAAATGAAAATTGGACAAGTGGGGAAGTAGGAACTGGTTCTTTAAAAATGGGTAATACAGGAAGTTGTACTGTAGGTAGTGCTTGTTATGCAGGTCCAGATCCAGATTATACAGGTGCACCAACAACTGTTGATGGTACAAGTGATAGGTCTGAAACCTCTACAGCAAAACTAAAACTAACTAATAATCAATATATTTGGGATTTTAGTGGTAATGTCTGGGAATGGGTGGATAAAAATATAGATGTAAGTTCTGTAGGTAGTTTGCCTTATTATGACATATCTAGTACTATTAATCCAAATGGTCTTTGGCTATATTTAGAATTTTCAGAAGGAGTTACTAACTATGATATAAATTATATTACAGATTATGGTTCTTTAAATTATAAGGATTTTTATTCATTGAATAGTGTTTGGAATACAAATCAAGGTACTGGAAGAGTTTATACACGTTATGATTATACAAGTTCAACAGTGCGTGGGTTCCTGCGGAGTGGTTACTGGAGCAATGGTTCTAATGCTGGGTCATTGGCCTTGAGCCTGGGCAATGGTCCTTCGTTCTTGAGCGACGTCTTCGGGCTGCGTTGTGCAGTAGTCCCATAATATTTTAAAAAGTATAATATTTTATCTGGTAATCGGTTATCGGCTATCGGAAACAGAGGATTTGTTTTTTGTAAAACAGGCTGGATTTGTAAAAAAATTTGGTTTGTAAAGTTTCTGTTGGGTTTGTTAAAAGAAGACAGCCCTTGAAAAGGGCTGTCTGATTTAAAAATAATAGATTGAAAAAAAATAATTAAAAAAAGATGATCTTAATGAGTTTAATAGAAATAAAAGGTATTTTATTTTCAGTAACAAGAGAGTTAGATGGAACAATAAATTTTTATATTTGGGATTTAGACACAACACCAGTTTTAAGTGGCTCTGCAGATCAGAACTCAGGAACTATTAATGTAATAATTGGAAACAATAGTGGTTAAACAAGAACATTTGATGGGTTAATATCAAACCTTTAAGTGGTGGAAGGTATATTAGATATTAACACAATTACAGATTATTATACTTTAACTAAACCACTTATTAGTGGATAAATATTCTATCTTTTTATAAGTGTTTTGCATTTATTAATATATTTATGAATAGTTTTAAAATTGGAAAAGTAACCATAAGAAATAAAGGTGTTTTAGCACCTATGCTAGAATTTACAACCTTACCTTTTAGATTACTTTGTAAAAAATATGGTTGTGGTCTAACATATACAGAAATGATACATACTTTCCATATTAAAAAAATAGATATTAATGAAATTGAAAGCTTAAGTTCTTGTGAAAAAGATAACCCAACCTCTGTACAATTAGTTGGTGATTTCACTAATAAACAACTAACAATAGATGCAGCACACATACTAGATAAACATAAACATTTTAATATTATTGCTCTAAATTTAGGTTGTCCTTCTAAAAAGATAATATCTGGAAACTCAGGTTCTGCATTATTAAAAGATATTTCTAAAATAACACCAGTTATTAAAGAAATTAAAGAAACTTGTAAAAAACCAATTACTACAAAAGTTAGACTTGGTTATTTAAAAAATGAAATAAATTATATTTCAAAACAATTAGAAAAAACTGGAATTGATGCAATTGCAATACATGCAAGAACAGCAAACCAAAACTATGGTGCGCCTGCTGATGTTGATTCTGTAAGAAAAATAAAAGAACAACTAAATATGCCAGTGATCTATAATGGTGATGTTAATCAACACAACTTCCAAGATCTTTTAGATTTTGATGGACTAATGGTTGGAAGAAATGCACTAGGTAATCCATTAATATTTAAACAAATAAAAGAAAATAATATTTTTGAAATTAATTATAATCAAAAACTAGATGCACTTAAAGAATTTTTAGACCTATGTAACTTACACCCTATTCCTTTTGGAAAACTAAAAGTTAGTGTGCTTCCTTTTATTAGTGGTTTCCCTCAGTCTAGTGTTTTAAGAAATAAAATTTCTATGTCAAAAACAGAAGTAGAACTTAAAGAAATATTAAATAAATTACTAGAGCAATAAGAATTATCCATAGAGTTACTTTATAGTTTTTCCATACCATTTGTAGTATCCATGCAATTCCTTCAAATAACTCTTTAAATATATTAAAAAAATAAAAACCTACCTTCTTTGGTGATTTCAAATCAGATAACATCTCATTAAAAAGATCTTTACTATTTTTATCTATACCTTTGATTTTATCAAAGTCATTTACTTTACCACTAATTGCATCTAATTTTAATTTATATTTTTTAAGTTTAATTTTCCAGTTAGGTACACAGATTTCTTCCATACCACTTAAAGACACACCTTCCATGTTCACACCGAACTTATGAACTAGATATTTAAGAATTGATCTTTCTGCTTCTTCTTTAGTAGTAATTGCTTCTTTAATTATAATTTGTGTTTTTTCTGTTTTTGGAACATTTAGTGTTTTATATATTTTTGGTTTTGCAAGTTTAAATATTTCAATAACTTTTTCATTAATCATATTATTAATTGAATTAATTGCAATTTGTCCATTAACATGTTTAAAGTTACCATTAGTGTTTTTTAAGATGTCAAAGAAACAGACCCAGTAAGGGGTAATGGTAAGATAAAGATCCTCTTTTTTAATAGTTTCGGAATGCCCTTTCCTCTTAAGAGTAGTCCTAATAATTTCAATAGCTTTATTAGGATCTAGTCTTACTGGAAAACGCTTTTTATCTAATTCCATTTACAAAACATTATTTATCTATTTTTTTAATGATTTTTACTTTTGCTGGTACTAATAATAATTTTGTTTTAGACATCATTGCCATGTCTCCACCTTTGTCAATAATAAACATTTTTAGTTGTCCAACAAATTGTTTAGCTCTTTGTGGATTTCTTTTTGAGATACCACTAATATCTAAAATCACAAAATTTCTTTCATTTAGTTCTTTTATAGCAATATCCACTTCATTATTTGATTGTAAATTAATAGGTTTCACATAAAAATCAATGTCTTCCTCTACTTCATCCACATCCATGTTATTTAAAAAATCGTCTATATCTAATTCTTCTTTCTTTACAAACATTTTATTCAAAAAGGCCATATCTCCCCACCTCGTTATTTAAAATATAATTATATTACTATATCTTATGTACCAAAATATTTAAATACAAAATGTATTTTTTAGTAATTCAATTTATTAGTTACATTGTCTTTAAATAGATTTTAGTTAGTAATTACTATACCTAGAGCTGAGTAAATATGTATGATTACGTTGTTGTGCACTATAATGAGATTGCAATAAAAGGAGATAATAGGATAGTTTTTGAAAGAAAACTAATTTCTAATATAAAAAGAACAATTAATATACCATTAACTGTGTCTAGAAGGTATGGTTTAGTTATAATAAAACTAAATAAAGACACAAATATTCAAGAAATTAAAGAAAAATTACAATTTTTACCAGGAATTGCATATTTCTCATTTGCAAAAACTAGTAAATTAGATATTAATGATATTAAATCTAAAAGTTATGCACTTTTAGAAAAATTAACATTTAATTCCTTTAAAGTGAGCTCAAAAAGAGGAAATAAGGCTTTCAAAATTAAATCCCCTGAGATAAATAGAATAGTTGGAGAATGTATTTTTGAAGATTTAAATAAAAAAGTAAATCTTAGAACTCCAGATATTACTCTTTTTATTGAAATTGGTGAACAAGAAGCATTTATTTATACAGAAAAGGTCTTAGGGGTTGGTGGTTTACCAATTGGGTCAGGAGCAAAAGTAGTTTGTTCATTATCTGGTGGTCTTGATAGCCCAGTTGCTGCTTTTCAGTTTATGAAAAGGGGTTGTGAGGTAGTGTATGTTCATATTTATAATAATACATTAGTTAAGAAATCAGTTATGAAGAAAATACAAAAACTAGTAATTCAATTAAATAAAATACAATTAAAATCAAAACTGTATATTGTTCCTTTTGCTGATATTCAAAAAGAAATAATATCATATATACCATCTCAATATAGAATGATAATTTATAGAAGATATATGATGAAAATAATTAATGAATTAGCAAAGAAAGAAAATGCAAAAGCAATAATAACTGGTGATTCAGTAGGACAGGTAGCATCCCAAACTTTAGAAAATATAAATTGTATTTATGATGCTAGTAACTTACCAGTACTAGCACCACTAATTACATATAATAAAGATGATATTGTTCATATTTCTAAGAAAATAAGCACCTATGATATTTCAATTATACAGTATCCTGATTGTTGTTCATTTATGATTGCTAAGCACCCAGAAACTAAGGCAAATCTACGTGATATCCTAAAACTAGAAGAACCAATACTAACTAAAGAGGCAGAATTGGTTAGTAATGCTATTAAGAAGGCAGAAATATTTAAATACTAAATATAAGCTTTCTTAGTATATTGTGGACTTTTAAACAATAAGTTATAAAAAACCAATTAAACATAAATATATTGTATGACTGATAATATATTTTATGAGTTTCTTAACCAAGAATCTGTTTTTGTAGATAAAAACAAGATATCACCACATTATATACCCGAAAGACTACCTTTTAGAGATCCACAGGTTAAAGAGCTCTCTTTGTGGCTATCACCTGCTCTTAAAAAAGAAAAACCACACAATGCATTCATTTATGGTAAGGTAGGTACAGGAAAAACATCAGTTGTTAAACATGTGACTGATCAGTTAGATGATATTGCTAGAGATACTAAGCTTTCACTACAAACAATTTATTTAAATTGTAGAAATTACCAAACTAAGTATGCAGTTCTATTTTATTGTGTTCAATTGTTCTACCCTGATAAGAATTTTATTGGATATTCAAGATCTTTTATTTATGATAAATTTATAACATATATTAGAGATAAACAACTAAACTTTTTAATTGTTCTAGATGAACTTGATAAAATTAAAGATAAAGAAATTGATGATCTTATCTATACACTAACAAGAAGTAATGATGAAATAGATATTGGTGCAGTTTCTATGATTGGAATATCAAATAACTTATTTTTTAAATCTAGATTAGATCCTAGAACAAAAAGCTCATTGTGTGAACAGGAAGCAGTATATCCTCCATATAATGCTGAAGAATTAAAAGAAATTCTTAAGCAAAGAGTTGAAGTTGCATTTAAGGATGGAACAGTAAGTGATTCTGCAATTAATTCAGCAGCTGCAATTGCTGCTAAGGAATCAGGAGATGCAAGAACTGCTGTTATGCTTTTATTAAAAGCTGGTGAGTTAGCTGATTTGAATAAAAAGAAAGAAGTTACTGATAAAGAAGTTCATGAAGCTAAAGAAAAAGTAGAACAAGAAGTTATGAAAAGCATGGTTCTTACATTACCAGTTCAATTACAATTAGTTCTTTTTGCAATTACTAATAAATCAGATAATCCAAAGGGTATTCTTAAGATTGATGGTTCATTAGAAGAAAATGTATCATATTCTGGTGAGATCTATGATGCATACACTCAGCTAGCTGGAAAATATGAAGAAAAACCAGTATCCATGAGATGGTTTAGAGAATATATAACTGAGTTAGAGACATATGGTTTTATTTCTACTACTCAATCTGGAAAGGGAATAAAAGGAAACACAACTTTAATTAAATTAGGTGTGGATTCTAAGACTATTCAAAAGCTTCTTCTTAAAGAATTTAATGATTAATTTGGAATGGTATGAATTTTATTTTAAGTAATAAAAAATTCAAGTATAGATTTGCTAGAGCATCAGATTTACATCTTATTTTTAAGTTTCAAAGAAAAGTATTTTCTAAATTAAACAATAAAGGATATATTTTGCCTCTTTCTAAAAAAGAAATAATTGAATATACTTCTAGAAATGAAAAGAGTAATATTTATCTTGTTTTTTATAAAGATAAATTAATTGCATATGCTACTATTTGGTGTCCTTCTAATTCACAACCAGAATGGTTAACTGACTTTAAATTACCTAAAACTAATTTAAAAGCTACTGGTGAATTATATGGTTGTATAGTATATGAAAAATTTAGAAATTTTGGTTTACAAAATTATTTGATTGATTTAAGAGAAAATTATTTAATAAAAAATAATTATAAGTTTAGTATAGTGACTGTTGATGTTAATAATAAAGTTTCTTATAACAATTTAATTAAGAAGAAGTATAAATCAATTCAAATTAAAGATTATAAAAAAGTATCTATTAGATATTATATGAAAAAAGAGTTATGATTATTTTAAATGTTTAATATGTTTTTTCCACAAAGGGATCTTTAGTTTTTTGTTTTTTACTTTCTTATTTTTATATATATTGTCAATATATTTTGTGATATTTAGATAGCAATCAGCATGTACACGTTTAACACATATATTTTCTTGTTTAATTCCACCATGTATATAACTATTAACATCATTTTTAATTAGATTAAAATATTGTTCTTTTGTTAAGTTAGGTACTATATATTTTTTAGGTAATTCGCCTATTGGTTCTGCTTTCATATTTTTTGCAATATCTACTAGGTTTTCAACAATCTTTTGTCTCCAATTTCCAAGTAACTTATTTAAATCCTTAATATTTGATTTATTATTCTTTTCTCCCTGAATAAGAGTGATCCTTAGTTTTTTCTTATTATTCTCAAAAGTAAATATAAAATTAAAACTACCTGTTTTTTTATCCTTTTTGTATATCTCAATTTGAAAGGGTGAATCTACATGTTGGTTGGTGTATGCATTTATATTTAGCTTTATTGGAGTATATTGTAATTTAAAATTATTTCCTAATTTTATATTATTTATGTGTTTTTCAAAAACTTTTTTAAATTTAAAATTATAATCAATTATTTTAAATAATTCTTTTTCAGTAAAATGAACACCTTGTGGTAATATTCTCATTGTAATTAATGCTATATTTAATAATTCTGGTGTTTTATATTTTTTAACTAATTGTGCTAATAAATCTGAACCAATCTTATATTTTGTGAACCGTGATATTGTAGCTATATGATTATTTATAATTCTATATATTTTTTCATGTTCATTTAGTTGTGTAAAGTTTTTGTCCATAATCTAACCTAACAAAAATAATTTAAAATACCCAACATAAGGCAGCTTACCAATCTTTTTTCCAATTAGGTCATTTACATTTATTGGATAAATATGTAAACACATATTACCAGGAACACCAGTGTTTAGATTTATTTTACAATCTTGATCAATAATTCTATTTGTTTTACTGTTATCACCTTTAGTTAAAATAAAAGTGCCATCTTTAGCATTAATAACTACTACAGCTCTATGAATAATATCTCTTCCAGTTGTGTTTGATCTATATACCACAACTGAGTTGTTATTAGTAATTGCATCTTTAATAACTAGCCTTTGATCCCCAATAACAAGGGTGTCAATTTCACTAAGCCCATATTCGTTTGGGAAAAACTCTAACTTAGCAAACTGTCTTAGGTCTTTATTAGAAATAAAATCATTAACTTCTATTACTTCTGCTTTTAAATTCTTAGCAGAACCAATAAGTACTATGTCCCCTCTATAAAAAGAAGGCTCCATTGAACCACTAACTACAGTTGCTAATGGTAAACTAGAGCCTAAAGCTAAACCAATTATCTGATATAATAAATATGCAAATAATAAAGAGAATAAGATATAAAAAACCCAATAAATAATTTTAATTTGTAATTTATCAGGTTTACCAAAAAGCTTAAATAATAATAAATCAACATAGGTGTACGGATCAAACCAGCTGGTTATATTTTTCTTACCCATATTCACTCTTTATCTGGTGTTGTTTTTTCTAAGCTATTAATTATGTTTTCTAAGGATTCTTCAGCTTCTGAAATACATTCTATAAGCATATCTTTTGCTGCTTTATCTTTAGTTTTAATATAGAATACAAATTCATCAGCTAGGTTATCTGCTTTTTTCAAAGATATAAATTCAATATCTCTTTTTGAACTTGCTATATTTTGTATTAAATCAAAAAAAGCTATATCTTCTTTAATAACTTTAACTTCAATTTCATTTTTTTCTTTTTTAATAAATTCTAAATCCATTATTTATCACATTTTACCAATTTTTCTAGTTTGAGTTGTTTTACAATTTGAACATCTAAGTTCTTTATCTTCTAAATTAAGAGATTGTTTACATTTATAGCAATTAGCTCTAATCACACCAAGTCCTGGTTCATTAATAGTTATTTTAAATCCAAACTTATCTGCTTCATGCACTTTAGCTTTAATAACATCTCCTTTTCTAACAGCATCACTTAATTTTTCTAAGTAATCATCTGATATGTTATTAATAAATAAAACACCTGTTTGGCTAGGACTAAACGCTTTGTTTTTATCACTATAGTTTAATTCAATAATTGCTACCTTATCAGTTGTTTGTACAACCTTTCCATAGACTATATCTCCTTCTTTTGCATTTAGCTTAGAAGGGATTCTCTTAAATATGCTTTGTAATTCTTTATCTTTAGTTTCTACTGTCAAGAAATATCACATTTATATTTTTTAAAAATACTAAAATAAATTTATATATATTATATAATTGCAAATATTTATATACTGTTCCAATATTTAAATATTTGAGTAGGTATGGTGTTAGAACTAATAACTAATTTTCAGAAATTAAGACATAAGCCAGCATTAATGTTTATAGAAGCAATTGTCTTAACAGTTCTTTCAGTTGTGTTTGCTGTATCTTTATTTCCTGAAAACTATACTAGTATTGCTATTTTGGCATTTTTAACAATTGGTGCCTTACCATTATTTAATAGATTATACTCATATGACTCATATTTATCTAGTTATAGTCAGAATATCTTCTTAAGACACAAAAGAATAATTAAATTATTATTTTTTTTCTTTCTAGGAGTATTTGTTGCATTTATTTTAGTTTATTTTGTTGCTCCTGCAAATGTACAAGATAAATTACTAACTTCACAGTTTAGTGAATTACAAGGTATTGATGAGATTAGAGAATCAATAACTGGTCAGGCAACAGCACATGATGTTAGTGGTTCTAAATTTAAAGAAGTGTTTTATTTAATTTTTAAAAATAATTTATTAGTTGTGTTTACAGCCACTGTGTTATCTTTTTTTTATGGTGCTGGTGGTTTGTTTTTAATTGCTTGGAATGCATCAATTCTTGCAGCTGTTCTAGTTAAAGATATTATAATATCTTTCTCTATGGCCTCAGGAAGTGGACTATTAACTCCATTAATAGGTACATATCATAGTTTTATTAGCTTTTTAGGGTTTGTACCTCATGGTTTCTTTGAAGTGTTAGCTTATTTCATAGTAAGTGTGGCTGGTGCGGTCTTAGCTAGAGATTTATTTAGAGGTATGTTTACTACTGATTTTAGATATAGAGTTATTAAGGATTTTATTTATTTATTTATAATTGCTATTATTTGTCTAATAATTGGTGCATTAATAGAAGCATGCTATTTTATCTAAAAATAAACAATCTTAAATATCTTTTTATATAGTAATATAATATGTTATATAACTATTTGATTAGATATCCTTTCTCAAATAAAGCAAAAGAGTTTATTAAAGATAAAAATATTGATCTTTTATCTGTTGATGAGGATATTATCAAAAAAGCTACTTTATTATTATTAAGAACTATTAATCAAAATATACAAGATAAAGAAAAGCAATGGCGTAATTATTTAAAAGTAGATGATGAAAGAATTTCTTTACTTTATGTTAAACTATATCCAGTTTCTAGAATTCTTTTAAAAATAGTAGACTATAACCCACTTTATCAACAATTTGCTTTACATTATCAAAAACAATTAAAATATTATATTAATAAACCACTAGAAACTAATGAATTTGATGAAATACAGAAAGATCTTTGTCCTAATCTAAAATATATTCAAAACACAGAACAATATGCCCTTAAGTTAGTTGATTATTTAGGCTATGATCTTGGTGATGATCATAAATTGCAATATGCAAACCTAGAAGATGGTAATATTTATTTTACTAAATTAGAAACTATTAATTTGTTATCATCAATACTTAAAAAAAGAATATTAAAAAATATAGCAGCAGAACAGAAAGACTTACCAAAATTATTTTTAGATTATGGAATGTACATTAAAAAGAAAATATTAAAAGAAAATACATTTAATATTAAAGTAATAAATAAGCCAGAAATAAATACATTTCCACCATGTTTTTTAAATATGTATAATAAACTTATTGGTGGACAGAAACTTTCACATATTGAAAATTTCACAGTTGGTGTTTTTTTATCAAATATTGGTTATAATTACAATGAAACACTAGTGCTTTTTAAAAACTCACCAAACTTTGATGAAAATATTGCAGGATACCAAATTAAAAAAATTATGGAAAAGAAATATTCTGTACCAAATTGTAATACTCTTAAAAGCAATGGTCTGTGTACTAAAGAGTGTAATGTTAAACATCCATTCCAATTATTTAAATATAAAAAAGGTGAAAATAAATGAATTCAAAAAAAGTAGTTTTATTAATTTTAGATGGTGTTGGTGTAAATAAGGAATATGATGGGAATGCAATTGGGTTAGCAAAAACAAAAACTTTAGACAAGTTAGCTGATAACTATCCCTATCTAGAAATTGGTGCTTCTGAGCAATATGTAGGGCTACCAAAAGAACAACTAGGTGGTTCAGAGGTAGGACACACGACTATTGGTGCTGGGCACATAATTGATTCTGATATTGTAAGAATTAATAACACTATTAAAAACAAAACATTTTATAAAAATAAAAACCTATTAAGTATTTTAAATAAAGTTAAATCTAAAAATAAACTACATTTAGTTGGCTTACTAAGTGATGGTGGGGTACACTCACATATTAATCATTTATTAGCAATTTTAGATGTAGTTAAAAAAAAGAATATTAAAAATGTATATTTACATCTATTTAGTGATGGAAGAGATGTTACTTCTAAAAGCCTATTAAAATATATAATTAAACTTAAATACCATCTAACCAAATTAAATCTATTAGAAAAAGTACAAATAGGTAGTATATCTGGTAGATACTATGGTATGGATAGAGATAATAGATGGGATAGATTAAGCAAAGTGTATCATTTGATTACTAAAGGAGAAGGTAATGTTAATGATAGTATTGATGCATTTATTAAAATTAGTTATAAAAAAGGTGTGACTGATGAATTTTTAACTCCAACTTTATTTGATAAAAACTCATTAGTTAAAACAAATGATACTGTTCTTTTCTTTAATTTTAGAAGTGATAGGGCTAGAGAATTTACAAAAGCATTTGTTGATCCAAAATTTAATAAATTTAAAAGAAAGAGAGTTAAGGTTAATTTTGCATCTTTAACACAGTATGATTCAAAAATAAAAAATATAAAAGTTATTTTCCCTCCTATAAAAGTTATACCTGGATTAGGACAAATACTGTCTAAAAAAGGATATAACCAACTAAGGGTTGCAGAAACTGAAAAGTTTGCACATGTTACTTATTTCTTTAATCAAGGACAGGAATTCCCAAATAAAGGAGAAGACAGAATATTAATACACTCTCCAAAAGTAAAAACCTATGATTTAGAACCAGAAATGAGTGCAATTAAACTTACTGATAAACTAATATCTAAACTTAAGAAAAATTATAAGTTAGTTGTGGTAAATTATGCAAATGGGGATATGGTAGGACATACTGGTAATATTAAAGCAGCAACTAAAGCCATAGAAGTAATTGATAGGTGTATCTCTAAAGTTATAAAGGCTATAGATAAAGATACTATTGTGATTGTTACTGCAGACCATGGTAATTGTGATCAGATGTTATTTAATGATTATTCAATTAGTACATCTCATAGTCTAAATAAAGTACCTTTTATTTTATATTCAAAAACTAATGATTATAAACTAAAATCAATTAAGAATGCAAATCTATCTAATATCGCACCAACAATCCTAGATATTATGGATATTAAAATACCTACAAATATGGAAAAGTCATTACTTAAAAAAAGATAATTATGAAACTAATACATCTAAATAGGAAAAACAAAGAAATTGTGTTTATTCTTCAGACAATTGAGGACTTATGGGTTTTAAAATCTATAATTGAACTAGAAGATATAATTAAGGGTTCATCCTATAGAAGACAAAGACAAGAGGGACAAACCAGCTCAGAAAGAAAACCTATATTTGTATCTATTAATATTGATAAGTTTGATTATAGTGGAGAACTTAATTCATTAAGATTTACAGGAAAAATAATTGAATCAAAGCCAAGTGATCTAGCACCAGTTGGTGAACACCATACTTTAGAAATTAAACTAAATGAAAAATATACTTTAATTAAAAATAATTTATATAATCACCAAATTGATCTTTTAAAGAAAACATCTTCTTTATCTAATAAAATTTCATTAGTTGTTTTAGATGATGAAAAAGCAGAAGTTTTTCAATTAACAGATATTGGTGTGAAAAGCATATCTTCTATTAATTCTGGCAAACATGGCAAGAGATATAATTCAACATATGATTATACTGATTATTTTGAAAAGGTATATTCTATTATTTCAGAATCTAAAGATCAATTAATAATTGCTGGTCCTGGGCATATTAAATCCAAGTTACATGATTTTATTAAATCAAAATCTAATTCACATAGAATAATAGAAGTTAATTTACAAAATGTGTCTAAGTCTTCAATAAATGAGCTGTTTACTAAAAAAGAAGTTTCTAAGTTTTTTGAAAACTCATTAATATTTAAAGAGCAGGAAATGTTGGACACTTTCAAAGAACACCTAGGTAAAGATAATGGAAAAGCAATATATGGTTTAAAAGACATAAAGGACGTTTTAGACCAAGGCATTATACAATACATTTTAATTTCAGAGAATTTGTGGAAATCAGAATTAGATAAAATTCAAGAATTAATAATTAATGCAGATAAACTACAAACAAAGATACATATTGTAGATTCTGCTCATGAAGAAATAATAAAAACATTGCAATCATTCACTGGAATAATTGCAGTTTTAAGATATAAGATAAACTAAACATGTATTTTTGTGTCTTTTGCAATTGTCATTGGTGTTTTAGATTTATCTTTTGTGATATTTATTGCATCTGCTTCTTTTTTCTCTTTCTTTAATGTTCTTGTAATATAACCTGCCATTAAGTTAATAGTTAATTTAGATAATGGTAAACTCATTCTTTTAATAAATTGTTTATTTTTATAAAAATCTATATCTAATTTTCCTTTAAACTCTGACATTATAATTTTTGCTTTTGCTTTAATACTATTTGACATTGCTTTACCCATACTAACTCACACTTATTATTTCTTTCTTATTATTATTTATTCTAATTACTGCTAATGGTATTGCTTTCTTCTCAAATTCCTTTTCAGCTAAGAAGTATGCTGTATCTTCTTTAGTAGCTCTAAGCAATGGAGGTGCTCCACAAGATATTTGCTCAGCTCTAGCAGATAATATTCTAGTTATTTCATATTTTGTTAATTCACTCATAGTAACTCATATTTTTAATTTATTTTACTAAAAAATTAGTACTTATTAATATATATAATATAAGAAATACTTATAAATATAGTTTTTTAAGATATCTTACCAAGTAATGCTTAAAATGCACTTTTTCGTACAATAACAGTGTTTTTAATATGTTCTTTATTATATTTATTATGTGATTATATATGGCTGTAATTAAGAAAATAGATGATCCAATAAGAGTAAAAATTCTAGCTGCTATGCAGGAAAAAGGGTGTGTTATGCCAAATATTAGGCAAATAAAGAAACATACTGGATTTCATAGAGCAACTATTAAGTCATCAATTGATTTTTTAGAAAAAGAAAAATTTATAACTGGATACAGACCATTATTAGATTCAATGGTTGTTGGATATAAATTATATGGTACATCTTATTTCCAAGTAGATCTAACTGATAAAAAAACATATAATAAAGTGATTAATTCTACAAAAGAAGATAATTCAATACTTAGCACTTCAGAAGTTTTATGTGAGGGGGAATATAATCTAGCTGTTAGATTTATTGCAAGAGATATAGAAAACTATCATAGGAAAGAAACTGAAAGATACTATAAACAAATGCCTGAACTATATAATTTTATTAAAAAGAAATCTGTTTTCTTTTTAACTGGTCCTTATAATAAAGCAAGAGTAAATGAGATTGATGCAGTTATTAACTTATTAAAAGAAGCACAAGGAATAGACTAAAATGGAAATAGAAATTAAATATAAATTATCTGCTGGAAAGAATGCAGATGAAAAATATAGTTTTAGAAATAAATATAAATCTAAAATTAAAGGTTTAGATAAAGCTGTAGATATAACTACTAAAAAACTAAACTCTTTAGAAAAAGATATTAAAGAAACTAAACAAAATATACATATAAAAAAGAAAGAAATTAAGTTAAATAAAAAATGGTATTCTAAATTTAGATGGTTCTTTACATCTAATGGCTTTTTAGTTATTGGAGGTAGGGATTCTAAAAATAATGAAGTTTTAGTTAAAAAGCATATGGAAGAAAAAGATCTTTATTACCATGCTGATGTTCATGGTGCACCACATGTTGTTCTTAAAAACCCAATTGGTAAAGAAGTACCTTTAGAAGATAAGCAAGAAGCTGCACAGTTTGCTGCAATTTATTCTTCAGCTTGGAAAAATAAAATTTTCTCAATTGATGTTTATTCAGTAACACCAGAACAAGTTTCTAAAACAGCAAATGCAGGTGAATCACTAGGCACAGGTGCTTTTGTTATTAGAGGAAAAAGAGAATACTTTAGAAAACAAGAACCAAAGATTGCATTATCTTATTGTAAGGTAAAAGGAGTAATTGCAGGTCCTGAATCAGCAATAAAAACACAAGTTAAAGATTATTTTATAATCACACCTGGAGATACAAAGAAATCAGATATATCTAAAGAATTAAAATTAAGAATAATGAAATGGAAAATATCAGTAAGTGTAGAAGACTTAGAAAGTGCATTACCACCTGGTAATTCAAAAATTGATAATTAAATTATAATATTTATATAATCTTTGTACTATATTTCTATAAGGTAAAAATATGAAAACAAAAGAACAAGTTCTAAAACTAAAAGTTGCAGAAGCACATGAGGATTATGTTGGAAAAAACATAGTTACTTTAGATATTTATATTAAACAAAAATTAAATATTATTTCTGGAGATGTTATTGAAATACAAGGTGAAAAAGTTACTGCCGCACAAGTTTGGCCAGAAAAAAATCAACCAGGACAAGAAAATATTATTAGAATGGATCAATATATTAGAAAAAACTCAAAAGTATCAATTGGTGATTTTGTATCTATTAAAAAAATCAACCCTAACATAGCACAAGAAATTATATTGTCTCCTTTAAAAGAAATTACTCTTTTATCAGAAAACCAAGACCTTATAATTAAGAAAAACTTTTTAGGAAGGCCTTTTGTTCATGAAAATACAGTAACTATTAATATATTTGGAACTGGTTATTTTTATAATGTTACCTCTACAAAACCAGATGGTGTTGTAATTCTTTCAGAAGCAACTAAATTAATTGTAAATAAAAAACCATTAGCTAAACAAAAAATAAAAGCAATTATTGGTTATGAAGATGTTGGTGGTCTTAAAAAAGAAATTGAAACAATTAGAGAGATGGTAGAATTACCATTTAAATACCCAGAATTCTTTGAAAAACTAAATGTCACACCACCTAAAGGCATATTACTTTATGGCCCACCAGGAACTGGAAAAACATTACTAGCAAAAGCATTATCCAATGAACTAAATGCAAACTTTATTGCATTAGATGCACCACAAATAATGGCTAAGTTTGTAGGTGAAGCAGAAGAAAGATTAAGAATTATATTTAATAAAGCAAGAGCTAAAACCCCAGCAATAATATTTATTGATGAAATTGATGCAATTGCACCTAAAAGAGATGGTTTTGTTTCTGAAGTTGAGAAAAGAGTAGTTGCTCAATTACTAGCATTAATGGATGGAACTGGAAACAGAGATGATATAATTGTTATTGGTGCAACAAATAGACCAGAGGATATTGAACCAGCACTAAGAAGACCTGGTAGATTTGATAGAGAAATTGATATTAATGTACCAAATGAAGAAAGTAGATTAGATATTTTAAAAATACATACAAGAAATGTGCCTTTAGCTAAAGATGTTAATCTAAAAAGTATAGCTGGAAGAACACATGGCTTTGTTGGTGCAGATTTATCTGCATTAGTTAAAGAGGCAGCAATTTATTCTATTAAAAAAACAATAAAAGATATTAATTCACCTAAAAAAGAAATATCAATTAAAATCATAGAAAAATTAAATATTTCTAAAGAAGACTTTGAGTATGCATTAAAAGTTGTTCAGCCATCAGCACTAAGAGAAGTGTTTGTTGATATTCCTGATATTGATTATTCAGATGTTGGGGCTTTAAAAGAACCAAAAGAATTATTAACAGACATAATTAAATTATCTTTAAATAAAAAAGAACTATTAACAAAAATGAATATTAAACCATTAATGAAATTATTATTATATGGTCCACCTGGTACTGGAAAAACTCTATTTATTAAAGCAACAGCTAAAGAATTTGGACTAAACTTTATTTATATAAAAGGACCTGAAATTTTAGATAAATGGTTAGGTGAATCAGAAAAAACAATTAGAGATATTTTTAAGAAAGCAAAAGATGTATCTCCATGTATTCTTTTCTTTGATGAGATTGATTCATTAACACAAAATAAAGAAGATATGTTTAGTAATGGTCCTAAAGTACTAGACCAATTACTAACTGAGCTAGATAATTTAGAAAATAAAGATATTATTTTTGTAGCTGCAACAAATAGACCAGATTTGATTGACAGATCTTTCTTAAGAAGTGGAAGAATTGATAAAATTATTGAATTTAATATCCCAGATGCAAAAGATAGAAAAGAAATAATTGAATTATTAATTAAAAAAACACCACATACTAAAATTAATATTATTGAACTTGTAGAAAAAACAAATGGTTTTACTGGTGCAGATTTAAATCTTTTAATAACAGAGGCTACATTATTAGCTCTTAAGTTAAATAAATATAAAGAAATTAAATTAACTCAAAAAGATATATTAAAAATTTTAATAAAAATGAGACCAAACATTCCAATTGATGAAAGCCAAATATATAATGCTTTTAAATCTGATTCTTTAGTTGCAAAATATATTCAGTAATTATAATACAAATATAAACAACACTGGAATTGCCATTGTGATTACCCAAACAGCTGGATTCCATAGGAATATTTTTTTTCCATCTAATGGACCAAATGGTAATAAATTAAACCCAGCTATCCAGAAGTTAATAAACACACCATAACTTACAATTAATGCTGGAAGTCCTAATAATCCTAAACCCATAAATATAAATGCCATAATAATATTTATTGCTGGTCCTGCTAATGAAACTAAACCATTTTCTTTTAGGTTTAATCTTTTCCCAAAGATATAAACAGCTCCTGGTGCTACAAAAACAAAACCTACTAAGAATGCCACAGCTATTGAAATTAATAAAGATTTTGACCATTTAATGAATTGTGCTTTAGCACCAAAGTGAATTGCTGTGTATTTATGTGCTAGTTCATGTAATATGAATGATGTTCCAGTAACAATTAAACTTACACCAAGTAATACTAATAAATTAACTATTGAGAAGTTTTGAACTAGACTTTTAGAAAATAAATTATACCCACCTAGAACTAAGGTAAAACATAATGATATTCCTAACCATGCTATTATTATATCTTTAACTTCACTGTATTTTTTAAGTTTAATATTCATATTTCTTCACTTTTTTAAATATTACTTGATGGAAATGGTTTTATTTATATTCTTTTGCTTGTTTCCATAGAATTTCAAAATTATTTTTATAATTTTTATAAAGTTTATTATTTTCAATTAAAATTGCAAACGGTAGAGCATTATCAATTACTATTAATAGAACAGAATTATCATAAATTATTGTGTTACTATATGATAGTTCTTTATTGTTGATATGTCTTACTTTCATATATTTATATTTCTGTCTTTTTTTAATTTCTTTATCAGTAAGTGTATCATTATAGATCATTCTAATTGGAATCTTTAATTTACTTCTTTCTTTCTGCCACTTTTCTATATATACTGGAAAGGATGTTCTTAATGTTCCTGATGCACCATAAAGTAAAACTTCTTTGTTTTTCTTAAGACAATAAGATAAGACTGTTTTTATTCCTTCTTTTCCTTCAAATATATCAATATTTGAGTGTTTTGTTTCTTTTTTTATTTTACTAAGTTCTGGTATGATTTTTTTAAGTTTTTTTTCTTCCTTATTTTTTTGTTCATAAAATCTATCTAAAATTTTATCTGGTTCAACTGCCTGAAAGTACTTTATATGTGATTTATAGGTGTAAGATACAAATCCTTTTTCTAAAAGTGTTTCTAGATAGTCATAAATAGACGATCTTAAAATGGTTGTTTTTTTTGCAATACCAGATGCTGTATTTTCACCAGATATAACTAGTGCTAAATATATATTTGATTCTTTTTTGCTTAGCCCTATTTCTTGAAGTTTACTTTGCATGTTTCTCAGTTTCGTTGTCGTGTTTTTATCCACAGCAGACATATAAGTATATCTTGTGCCATAACCTATTTAACTTTAATGTAGGGGTGATAATATAACTAAAAAGATGATATTTATTATAGCTATATTAGTTATAATTGCTTTATTTGTTTTAAGTTTTAGTTTAACAAGTATGTTTTCTGTATCTAACAAAGATGAATATATTAAAATTGGTTTTGTTGGTCCATTAACTGGTAACAGAGCATTTTTAGGAATTCCAGAGGTAAATGGTCTATATCTTGCTGCAAAAGAAATAAATGCACAAGGGGGCATAAATGGGAAAAAAATAATTGTTCTTTATGAAGATTCTTTAGATTCACCAAAATATGCTAATATTTCAGCAAATAAACTTATTACTGTAGATAATGTTGACATATTAATAAGTTCTACAACAAGTATTAGTGAATCAATTATTCCTTTATCTATTCAAAATAATAAATTATTATTTATATTTTCTACAAATCCTACACTTGCAAAAAAAAGTAATAATATATTTAGATATTATTTTGATATACTGAAACGCATGTGTTTTTGCGAAGATTTAAATAATGATTGTACTATATTATATTTATGAACAAAAAATATAAACTAACTATTTCTAAAAAAGAAATGCAAGAATTAATAAAA